>Ga0181352_1000107_pt1 | contig 38539 bp, 71 predicted proteins | sample Fa13VDMLBSN_FD_130103 | JGI IMG/M metagenome (GOLD analysis project Ga0181352, IMG submission 130103) | Freshwater viral communities from Lake Michigan, USA - Fa13.VD.MLB.S.N | ecosystem: Environmental > Aquatic > Freshwater > Lake | place: USA: Michigan | collected 2013-09-23 | reverse complement strand
CTGGATAGTAGCTCTTGAGGCCTGTCTGCTTGCCGACGTAGCCACCAGCCATAGCGCCAAGAGGACCAAGCAATCCGCCGCCTACCACGCCGCCAAGGATGCCGCCCAGAAGGCCACGGGTTGAAAGCGCTCTCTCCATGCGCAGAGCATCGGCCTGCGTCATTGACGGTGCTGCTGCGGGCGAAAGCAAGCCTGCCTGACGTGGCGCTGCCGTACTGACTGGCGATGGATTGGCAACGGGTGTGTAAACCTCTGGCGTTGGCTGTGCCGTGGTCACTTGCGGGTCCACATAGCCGGGAGGGTCAAGAGGGGCCAAGCCCTGTTTCTTGCGCGTGTCGGCAATGTCCATCGCGAGGTTTTTGTTTGCAAGCGCCGACTGCATGGCGGATTGGCCCATGCCATACTGTCCGTATTGCTCGGCGAGCGAAGACATGGACGGCGTCTGACTAGCTGCGTTGGCAACCCCTAGAATGCCGCCCTGCTGCGATAGTTCGGCCTGCTGGCGCTGCATTGCGTCACGAAGGCCAGCAACATCATTAGGCGTGGTTGCCGTGCCAAAGCGGGTGCTATCGAAATTCTCGGTTGCTGGCGCGTCTCCGAAGCGTGCACTGTCAAAGGCTTTTGGCTCCGATAGCGTCGGCCCACGTTGCACGCTTGCGGCCATGTTCGAATAGGTTGGCTCTCGAACAGCCATGTTGACGGCCTGTGCTTCTGGCCTGCCGATAGCGTCGAGGATACCGCGCGGCGCTGCCTGAGGCGTAGGAACCTCACGGCCAAGTAAGCCATAGTCCTGCACGGCTGCGTCTGAAAAGTTGCGATCGATATAGCCGAGCTTGCTGTTGTAGGCGCGATCCGTCGCGTAGCCTCCAGGCTGGCCAGCGTTCAGGGCATTCGCCGCGCTTGGGAAGTCCTGCGCTTCCATCGCGCCACCCCAGCGACGGCCGACAGTGCTAGCCCAATCCCCGATGCTGTCGAAGGGATTGGCATAACTGCGGAACTTATCCACAATCGATACCGGGCCTTCGTTTGTGTCTTCCCATGTGCGTTGGGCTGTGGAAGGGCCGGACCACGATGCACCGGCCTTGATACCAAAGAGGTTGCCACCGGGAACAGATCGGCCATAGCCAGTCTCAAGCGCCGCCTGCGCAGCCGCAAGCCTAGCCTGCACGTCGGAAAGTCCACGTTCACGCGCACCTGCGTACGTTTCTGAGTAGAACTTCTGCTGTTTCGTGGTCGCCATTTAAAGCCCCGGAGACGTGTGTTATGTTATGACATTAACAGACAAGAGGATGATTGTCTTGGTCGATAAAGTGACGCTTTTCTGCTACTTCCTGTCCGCTTCGATCCTAATTCCAGTCGGGATTTATCTCAAATCGAACTACTCATTACAGGTTGGCGAATTCATCCTGTCAGGTGGTGGTTTTTTTTACTGAGCCATCATCCCTTGACCTGCCGACATGCCCGCAGCCCTTGCAGGAAGAGCGAGAGCCGCGCCAAGCTTTTCTAGAGCGATCATGTATTCAGGACGCGCCGCTGCCTGCTTCACGGCAAGAGTGAGCGCCCCGCGATTTGGGCTTGTGAGGATCTTGGCCATTTGCTCCATGACCTTTGCATCCGCACGCTGGCCAATGTAGCGCCCGCCTCCAGCGACAAGGGCGCCCGCTGTAGCTCCCTGCCAATCACCAGTGAGATAAGCCCCACCACCCGCGCCTAGGCCAAGTTCTACAAGCTGCCGCGCCGTGGTGGAGTTGCCGAGGGAGCCGCGAATTCTGTCAACCAGATCCTCAACGCGCACGTAAGCTTCAATCTCCTTGAGCTTCTGAGGGCCAAAGACAAGCTCCATGCTTTCGCGTGCGGCTTGGTTCTTGAAAATGGAATTGATGACGTTTGTTCTATCGCCCGCCGCTTTGATGCGGTCCACAAGCTCCGAGGCGTAGCCAGTCGCGAAAGCTTCCTTTTCTGCTGGCTTGAATGTCTTGAATGCGCGCGCGGCCTCAGGAACAGCGCGAGGTGTCCCGGCGAACTTACGGCCTGCCTCTATAGCATCTTCAGCCCCGAAGAATGCAGCAGCCCCGGCGCGTGCCGTCTTGTATGATGGCACAATGAAGTCAAGCTCATCCGTGAGTGCAGTCTTTAACGCGGTCATGTCAGCAGCGAGAGCGTTCTTTCCAGCCCTGCGAGCCGTGCTTATACGGTCATCCAGATTGATCTTGACTTGGTTCCAGAACTCCAGCGAAGGCGTAACAATCGTGCCATCTGCCGTCTTGGTCAGCACGTAAGCGCCTTGACTGTTCTGTGTGAAGGGGTTGCCGATCTGCTTGAAGCCTTCGACAGCGCCACGGTCTGCCGAGCGACGCGGGACAGCGTCAACGGCCTGCCGAAACGATGGAGACTGCATAAGCTCCTGGATGCGAGGCGTGTAGACTTGCGCAGCCTGCGGAGATTTGAATGCAGCGTTGTAAGCGGGCCGGTTCTGGAGGCGCGCATTCTTCTTCAGCGTCTCTTGATAGGCGAGATCATCAGCACGGCCACCCACAAGGCCTTTGACAAAATCAACGGCGCGGTTCCCCTGCGTGGCGAAGCGATCAGATGCGACATTTTCAATCGTCTGGCGAGCTTCTGGAGACTGGTTTGCAACCGACCGGGCAAGCGCGCGGGTTGTTTCGCCGCCACGGTCAACGTTGAGGACCGGGATATTGTTCGCAGCGGCAACAGCTTCATCAGCCTTCGAAAGCATTCCAGAAGCGCCGGCCGAAAAATCACGCTGCAGCGCAACACCAACGCGCCGCGCCGCTTCCTTGTCTGGAGTGCGAAGCGCGCCGATCAATGGTGCGGCCTTTTCACCAACGGCGCGGCCTACAGCGGACAGGCCAGCGCCTACGATAGGGATAGCCCCACCGATGCCAGCGCCAATAGCCCCGCTACCTAGCGCCTCTGTCGGGCTTCCGCCACGTGCTGCAGTGTCAGCGGCCGACAATGCGCCACCGGACGCAGCAGCCATACCGGCGCGGCCCATGAGTGACGGACCTGTCATGCCAAGAGCGCGTGCGCCAAGAGCAGTAGCCGCCACCGGAGCCGTTGCAGCAATGCCGCCTGCGATCTGCGACCCAACGTCAAGGACGGGGTTTACCGACTTTTCTTCGGCGTTCGCCTTATCGACGCGCCGCATATACTCGGCATAGTCCGCCTCAGGGTCGAGAGCAGCAAGCGTTCCAGCCGCTGCCATCTCCGTTCCTCGACGGATAAGAGGGCCAAGAACGGGGATGCCTTCGATCAAGCCACCAGACGCCGTGCGGGCCATGGATAAGCCATCATTTCCCGGTTGCTCGACTGGCTTTGCTTCCGCAGGCGCTTCGGCTTCCGACGCCGGCTGTTGACCAAGGCTGGCAGCGATCTCTTCAACGGTCTTGTTCTGCTCTTCGGGAGACATGGAAAGGAAGGCGTCGTCCACCTTGACCTTTCGCCCCTCAATGTTGAGTGTCGGCATTTAAGGCTCCACGCTCCAGTTGACGCCGCTAGTCGTGCGGTTACCCTTCATCGAACCGGCAGGCGTGGAAAGGCCGCGCAATTCGTTGATGCGGGATGCCTTCACCTCTTTGACCCGCTCCGCAAGCGAAACCATGCGGTCAATCGTGCGCTCCCGGATATCTGGGTCTGTTGATGGGTCCGCAAGGATATCAACGAACCGCGCCAGTTCGGCGTCCGTGGTAGCTCCCTTGAGGCTTTGCGCCATCGACTGGATGGCCTCCATGGACATCAGTTTGTTAAACTCCGACGTTGCCACGGCCTTCTCACGGTCAAGCACCATACCAGCGCCAGGAACATTCGTCCCGATGGTCCCAAGAAGGCCTGCGCCCGTCCCAGAATATGTTTTCCGGTTGAGGTCTCTAGCCTGCTTGAGCGATGCCAGCGTGTTATCCAGCATTGGAATTTCGTCTTCTGCCGACCAGAGCGCCTTCTTGTCTGTCGCCGTCAAAGCCTGTGTATCCTCACGCGGCATCTTGCCGGTTAAGACAAAATTCTGATAGCGCGGATCATCCGGCCCCATGCCAAGCTGCTGCGCTTGCTGCTGGCGAATGGTGTAATCGTCCTGCTTCGTCTCGCGTGGAGCTTGGCCGAGCGGACTGAACTGGCCTGCCTCTTGGTCAAAGGTGCCGTATGTGCCATCAGGCAGAACTTGGAAATCATAGGTCTTCGGCTTTTGAGCCTCAAGCTTCTGCTTCCACATCATGCCGACAGCGTCTTGTGCAGAGATGCCACCAGCCTTGACGGCCTGCGCCAATTCCGGGTTCTGCTGTTCAAGAAACTTCAGCGTCTTGTTCTGTTGCTGTGCCTGCATGAGGCCTTGAGCGCCCATAGCGGCTTGCTCTGGGCCAGTCTTTCCGCTCAAGAGACCAAGTCCCGTCTGCGTCATGGCCTGAGAATTGTTGCGAAGGAAGTCTTGCCATGGTGCCATTATCGTTTTCCCCCACAGGAACCAAAGTTGAATTTCATCTAAAGACCTCCTTGGATCGATGCGGCGCAAGTGCTACATTCGAGCGAGCCAGATGTTTGTACCATCTTGGCTCGCTCTTGCCAAACCAACACTTAGGAGGTGTCAAAATGGCTGAATTAACATTCGCAGAAATCTCCAAACTTCTCAAGTATGAACCAGAGACAGGTAGGCTTCTTTGGCTAGTCAGACCCGTAGAAATGTGCCCATCAGAAAGAGAGGCGTTGCGATGGAACTCAAGGTTCGCGGGGAGGGAGGCTCTGGCAACGATAAACAAAGAAGGGTACCTCAAGGGAGCCGTAATGAGCCGGCACTTACTAGCTCATAGAGTTGCATGGATGATGCACTACATGGATTGGCCGAAGAATACGATAGACCACATTAACGGGGTTCGATCAGATAATAGGATATCTAACCTTCGTGATGTAACCGTTGCCGAAAACATGAAAAACAAGAAAACTCCGACGATAAACTCTAGCGGGTTTAGAGGAGTTTGCTGGAATAAGGCTTCCCAGAAATGGCAACCTTACATCCGAGAACTTGGCAAAAACGTCCATCTTGGACTTTTCTCTGATTTCGATGAGGCCGTCTCCGTCCGCAAGCTAGCTGAGGAAAGAAACGGCTATCACGAGAACCATGGAAGGACTACATGAAGCCGCCCAAGAGACCGCCCGCGCTAAGGCCGTAACCCGCCGCCGTGAGCCATGGATTTTGCCCCGGCTGCGCCTGCGTCGTCGTGCCACCCATGCCGCCGATACCGGAATAGATGGCGTTAGCGCGGGAAAGCTGCTCCCACGGCTTGTTTTGCTGCTCGTTGAAGATGCGAAGCTGGTCGTTCATCTGCCGTGTGGCAAGATCTTCGTCCATCGCGCCAGTCTTCATCATGGTTTCGGCCGGCTGCTGCAACAGGCCGTATGCGCTGCCGAGGTTCGATTGGCCCTGCTGCCCCATGCTGAACAGGTTCTGGTCTGCCGCATCGCGCCGTGACTGCCAATTCTGGTATTGCCTTGCGCCGAGATCACCGACCTTATCGACAATGACGCCTTGATGAGCGCCGCCGCCATATCGGCCTGCCGTTGACGCCATTTCATTGACACCCTGCTTGGTCTGGTCAAGAACCTGCTGGAAGCCGGGATCTTCGTTGATATTGAAAGATCCTGTCGCGGTCTGGCGCAAACGATCCATAACACCGGACTGGTCAGTCGTGAAGCCGCCGCTGTCGATAATGCCCTGTGCTTGACCTGACAGGCCGTTGCCATTGAGGTTTGCGAGCGCGCCGCCTTCCATGGCATTCTTGCCGGTCATGGTGCTTTGCGACCACGGGATTACTGTGCTACCCGTGTAGACGCCAGCACCAACGCCATTCCCGACAAGGTTAGCGGCAGACCTCATCGTGTCGGCCAAATACGGCTGTGAAGCCGACCAAGGCGCGGAATTCGTGGTCTGGGTAGTCTGTTGCTTGCTGCTACCTCCTGGCATGATCTACCTCATATGTTGTGTAAAGCTTGCGCGTCGGCATGTTTCTCGACAGCACTCTATCCCATCCTTCGCGCCCTGAATAGACCATGCGCGTTGCCCCGCCTTCCTCCATCATCTCTTTGATTTTGGATATGAAAGGCTCTAGCCAATCTTTCATTTTAGACCCACCAAGGCAAAGGCATCGAAAGACTTGGCCTTTGTTCCATCTTTCGAACTTCCATACGCTCGCCATGACGACGCCAGCCTCTCCAGCCGCGAACACTAAGAACGCATTACCGGAGCGGCACATAGTCCAAAGATCCCCCGTCGTCAGGTCGTTTTCCGTCTGATCAATGGCGCGCTGCAACATCGGAGCTATCACGCTCCAGTTGTCATCAATCTCCCACTGCCGAGCGATGCCGACAATCATCGGCTATTCTCCAACTGCACAACCATTTCCAGCATCACGTTAACGCCAGAGGCACCCGTCGCCTTGATAATGTCGCCGTCTGCGGTCCTGATGTGAACCTCTGCGGTTTCCGTCGAGTTGGCGGCGACATTCTTTGTCCAGACAACGTATTCGACCGCCTTGGAAGCGTCCTCGAAATGCAATTTGCATTGGACCGCTCCGCCCGTGTCATTGATGAAGGTTGCCGTTGCCAGCGTGCGGCCTTTGGCCTCGACCGTGTAAATCGTTGTCTTCGTGCCTGCGACAAGCGGGAAGATAACCGGCTCGGCAAGGCTCCCGATGTAGTTTGCGACAATACCGCTCATTGTGACCCCGTCGCTGTGAAGTTGGCTTCTAGAGCCGTTGCAACGCTCCATGCAGTGCCGGCAGGGATAGTAGACCGGAATTTGTGCAAGCGCCCATCGCCCCGAAGCGGAATAAGGCCTGCTCGGTTCTGTGAGGCTGGAGCTGCATATGTGATCGTTGCGCCGTGATAATCGGAAATGCCATGTTCGACCGTCACGCCGACAGCGTCCGTAATCACGCGCACGCCATTGCAAAGAGCGCGCCGAACCGGGTCAGGCTGCACTTGTGCCGTCTCAAAGACAGCCTCCTGGTTGGCTCCGGTGAAGTAAGCAAGCTTGTTATCTGTGGTGAAGGTCGCGAACGTCGGCCGTCCACCGGAGAATAGGCGGCTATCGAACGCTTCCGTCACCGCATCAATGGAGGCGTATAGCGCGTCGAGGCCATCCCACGACGTTGCAGGCGTGACCATGGCGAGCATTTCACCGACCGCAAGGTCTGACGTGCACCAGCGCTGAAGCTGCCAGTCGTAGCCAAGCAGTCGAAACTCTGCGGTAGGCGTCTGATATTTCCACCAGACGATCTTTTCGAACGGGTCCGCAACGCCCTGCACGTCCTGCAAATACGTCTGGTCGATCTGAGACAGAAACCAGCTATCGACCTTCTCGGCTCCGATAGGCTGGCGATCCTTGCCACCGAAGAACCCATCTTCCGATAGATAGAAGAACATCCCCGGCCCGATACCGACGATAGAGCGAGGCGCTACCGTTCCTTGCTTCGGGTTGATGACGGTTCGCGTGAAGGTGAAGCCAGACGAGGGCGCAAACGGGAAATATTGCATTCCGTTGCGCTGAATGACGGTAAATCCGCCAGTCTCGTTTAGGACGCCCTGCACTTCGTTGCCTTCGGGGAGTTCCTGGAAGTCCGCGCCGTTCTCGCCAATCGTCCAGCCCTCAGCGTTATTCAGTTCGCACCACTGCACCTGACGAGTGCCAACAGCGCCGGCCAAGTGACCAAGCACGACATAGTCACCAGCCACGCACGAATATTTTGCGTTTGGAGGCGACCCGGCCAGATCAGCCACCACGCCGCCCGCCTCTATATCATAGTCCTGAATAGGATCGTTGAGGTTATGGATAAGCAGCTTGTCGCCAAAGACAGTGAACGTCCACGCATCCCCCGGCGATGGCCCTGTGTACGGCCCTGACGGCCCTGTCACGTCGTCCCACGAATAATCTGTGGTATCGAGTTCGAAGATTTGCGTTTGCGTTGCGGCGAGCAGGCGAAAGGTGCCGGTTGACGTGCGCACATAGCCGCCTCCCTTGCACTCCGCGCCTAGATCCTGGCTAATCTCCGACAGGCTTGGGAACGGCTTCCATCCACTCGCAGACGGCAGCGCATTCAACACGCTACCGGATGAGGCAGGGTCAAACACCGACTTGTCAGGTTCGAAGTATGGAAGCGGGACCAGCATCAGCCAATATCCGTATTGATGGAGTAGCGGCGCTGCATGGCGATGGCAGGGTCAACAATCAACAAGCTTCGTTTCTTCTGCGCCTCATTGTTCCGCACCTCCGCCGTGAAGGCCTCCAGCATCGAAGTCCACATTGAGATTGACGCATCATCCTTCACGTACACAGACCCCCAAGCAATGGAGGCGGCGAGATACAGATCGGGGTTGTTGGTCAGGAAGTCGTTTGTCGGAGCAGCATCAGACAAGGCAAAACGGCCCTGATAGAAGAAGCGGAAATCATAGGCGCGGTCACATGGCCGATCGAACTGGATAGCGCTTGCCGATGGTGCCCAGATTGTCGGCTGTCCCTGTGCTTCCGACATGGTGAATGAGCCAAGAGCGCGAGGCGTCATGAACACGTCGTCGCCGCCATCCTCAATGATGTACATCGAGATAGGCTCAACGATGGACAGTGCAGCCGTGGACACTGACGTATCGCCAGCAACAGCCGATAGCGTGGTTTCTGTCGCCACCTTGCCGAGCAGGCGGTTAAGTCGTGCCTCTCCAAGCGTGATGCAGTCAGCGGCCTTTGCGGAGATGTCAGAACGCGCCATCCAGTCGGCAACGGCAGTCTGAAGCTCGGAATATGTCGAGATTGCCACGTTAAGCCCTCTTGATGCGCGACGGTTTCACTGCTTTTAGCACATATTCATACTGTCCCAAATCGGTTTTTCGCGAGTGGACAAGGTCGAAGTCGGCTTCATAGCAGAAGCGGTAATCGGTCATGGGTGTAACGCCCACCTGATCGTAATTGGGCTGCGTGAGGTACATCAGTTGCTCAAGGCCCACTATACGAGTGTGGCCAGGATCTCCGAAGGCCCAAGGCGATGACCAATGCGGCGAAATCCCGAAGAACATGCCGCCATCCTTGAGAATTCGCCAGATGTCGGACCACTGCTCAAAGAAAAAGCGGAAATCACCCTGTTGCCCGACATGCTCCATAACGTCGAATGCATAAATTCCGTCCGCGTAGTCGCTCGGAAACGGCAACGGCAGAACAGCGATATCATGCACCACGTCAGGCTTATGAGCATCGGAAAAATCGACCGTTATCAGGCCGTTCCACTCCTCATTGCCGGGAATGTAGAGCTTCTTGAGCCGTGAAGACCCGCAGCCAAGTAGGATTTCAGTCACCGGCCAATACCTTTTCAATCCACGGCTCGAAATCACCGTCATAAAATCTATTCCCGTCGTGGTGACGAAGTCGGATCGTCGGATCTAGCCAGATTTCACCACCCGAAGCACGATATTGCCTGCAAAAGCCGTAGTCTTCGCCCCAGATCTTGCCATCCATGTATCCGGTCGGGAAATAGTCGCGCATCTCGCGCCCGTTCTCGTCTTCGTATGGGTTCGCCTCTATCTGCTCGAATGCCTTGCGGCTGATCTTGATGAACCCACCAGGGAGGCCGTCAACCCTCCACAAATCGCCAATCTTCTCAGGCGAGCCGCGAACGTGGAATTTCACCTCATCCTGTTTTGTGCGGTATGTGCCGCCGATCACGTCATGGGGCTGCTGAGCCAAGCGGGCGAGTTCTCCGCCCTTCCATGAGATATCGCTGTCCACGAAGACAAGGCAGTCCGCCTGCTTCATGTCGAGAAACTTACGTGCAAGCCTGTTGCGCGCCACGCCGATGAGGGAGCAACCAATCTCCCACATGACATAAAAATGGACGCCCTTTGCATAACCAAGAACGGTTTCAGCAAGAAGGGCGTCCACAGTTTGCGCGCAAGGCTTCCCGTCTATTGTCGGGATGCCCACGCAGACTAGCATCAGGCGATGATACCAGCCGCAGCAAGAGCAGCGTGGAGTTCATCCACTGCCGCCGCGATATTGGCCGGCGTGGTTGTGCCTGCCGTCAGTGCAGCCGCGAGCGTGCATGTCTGCTTCGCGACTGGTGTCGATGTGCCGTAAAAGCCGACCTTGTCAGTCGAGCTACGGCCAAGAAGGGTGCCATCATCGGACCCGGAACCAAGATATTCAACAGCCATTTGGGCTTGCTCCTTATCAGTTGAAATGCAGACGTGTAGCCCACTCTGGACGCAACGTGCGGTAGCCGTACAAAACATCTATTCTGCAAGGCAGGTTGTCGTTGTTGATATCGTACTGGCGCACGATACGCATGGAGATGCCGTCCAGCACCTCACGGCGGGCGAAATCAACACCACCCGGCATGATCAAGTCAGCCGTGCAGAATGTGAATGCGTCCTTCTGGTAGAGCATGGACGTGGTGTCCGCGCCCGACGCAGTGCCGGCGATGACGACAGCCTTGCCGGATCCTGCCGAGTTGATAACGACGTTCTGCTTCGCGCCCGAAGTGACCGGGGTTGGCGAGACAGTGACGTTACCAGCGCCGCCAGCGTAGGCGACAGCAACAACGAACTGCTGCAGAATTCCGGTATCGACCTTGGTTTCAGGATGAACGCTGTTCACGCCGACGATGGTGAACACGTCACCAAGCGCGAGAGTGCCAGTGCCAGCCGTTACCGCGATGACAGCGGAACCGGACGTGATGCCAGTCGAGGTGTTGACGACGTAGTTTGCATCGCCAGCGCCACGGGTATGACCGGGCCAGAGCGTGTTTTCCATGAAGTCGTAACCAGCGGCCCGACCCATGTAGCCTTCCTTGTACTGCTTGGAAAGCTGCGCCTGATCATTGAACAGCGTCTTGGTATCCTTGACGAGGTTCGGCATGTCGGTGGAGTTCATATTCGCCGAGCGGTCACCCATCGGGGCAAGACCGCGCTGCATTGGCGCACGACCGGACAGAACGTCATTGTACGTGATCGCGGAACCAGAGGTCCAGATCGCGTTGTAGACATCCTTGTACATCGACATGGCATCATATTCGATGTTGGCGGCAAGAACCGACATAGCCGGGTCAAGAATGCGCTTGGAGAAGTCGTCAAGCGACAGGGTCAGCTCAGCAGACGAGAAGTTGGTATCAACGCCCTTCTGTGTTGCGACCGTGAGCGTCTGGCTTTCTTCCTGGGTGTCCTGCGTGTCGATGGTCTTGCCGGTCCGAACCGTGTAGCGATTGGGCATACGGATCTTGAGGCTGTCACCGATCTTTGCGCCGGACTTGGCGAAGCTGTCATCGTACTGGCGGTTGATGGAGCCAATGAAATTCAGCTTCTGGTGCAGAATTCGCAGCGCCTCGCGGGTCACTGCGGTGGGGGTAAGCAGAGTTTGTACCATTTAGATAACTCCTTGGCCTCAGCCAATAGGATTGCGTTAGCGCCGTGCCTTGGCTTCCCGCTGCTTCATCCACTCGTCAATAGACAGTCTGTCATCAAGACCCGCAACCGGGTTTCCTTTCGGAGAGACCTTCTTCAACGGAGCGGCGACCTGCGTGGGCTTTGGCTGCGCGTTCTGTTTTTGCAATGACTGGTGTCCGAGCCAAGCGAGGTGCAGAGCCTTGTAGACAGACGGGCTGTACGCGCTTTTGAGCGTATCCCGTGTGAAACCAAGTTCAGCTTCGGCAAATGCCGTAACCTTCGCGTCGACATCAGGCGTCCAGCCTGGAATTTTCGTTTTGGCAAACTCTGCTGTTTCCCGCAGTCGGTTGGCAGTTTCCTGCTCCGCTGTAGCGGCCCGCTTTGATTGCTCCTGATCAAGAAAGCCGGTGATTTCTCCCCGTGCCTTCTCAAGCTGCTGATACTGCCGCCATGCGGACATGGCCCCGATGGGGTCTTCCGCTTCCAGCTTGGCCCAATCCATATCCTTGAACTGTCCCAAGCCGTGGCTTACGTTCAGCAGCGCTGCTCTTGCTTCCAAGACCTCATTGGAGACGCTGAAGATCTGTTCAGCTTCGGCTAGCTTGGCCTCTGCCGTCTTGCGGACTTCTGCGACTTCCTGCGTCTTGCGCGTGTAGTCGGCCTGCATAAGGAAAGCGTCTTTGAGCGCGGAGGGAACCTTGTATTTCTCCCCGTTTAGCTCGACCTCTGCGGTGTCAGTCTCACCTTCACCCTCTTCGGTCTCTTCGTCGCCTTCCCCTTCAATCTCTTCCGTCTCGTCGGTTTCGGGTTCCTCGTCTCCGACCTGGGGCAGGAAGCCTTCGTTATCGTCAACTACAGTCTCCGCAACAGGCTTTTCGATTGCTGGCGTTGCCAGTTCTGTTGCCTGAGCCGTCGTTCCGTCAATCATGAAGTTCACTCCGTTGCCCGTAGGCTGTTGGTTGGTGATTACGAGTGTATGTAATAACGTAACAAATGCGATTTGGCTAGTCGCCCCGGCCCCATTCCCGCTGACTATTCTGCATCGCCTTGCTGCGGGCGTTCATTGCGTTCGTGGCGATCTTGGTTTCAGCGTCGGCCGCGATCTTCATGCGATCCGTCCGCGTGTCTTCCTCGACCTGCATGCGCTTGGTTTCGGCGTTGAACTGATCAATGGACTTATCAGCTTCAAGCGCCTGAACCTTCTGCGTTAGCTCCTGAATAGCCTGCTGGCCCTGTTGGATCATCTGTTGCATTTCGGGCGGGATCTGCTGTTGCTGCTTGGCAGGGTTCATCGCCTCAAAACGCTTGGCGATCTCGTCAGCTCCAGGCCAGTCGAAATTCTTGGCCATGATATCGGCAATAAACGGCGCGGCCTGCGGGAATGCGCGGACAAGTTCAGTCATCTGTGCGGCGGCTTCCTCACGCCGTGTCGTGAAGCTTGGCCCGCTTGTGACGGTCAGGTCATACTTGCCAGATGTCAGGCTGTAGATAGCCGCGATGACTTCGCCCTGCTGATCAACCTCAGGCTTGCCATCTGGGCCAATAACCGGCTCCTCCTGCTGGGCATTGACCTTGACGGACTTCGGCACGCCATCTTCGCCCATGATACGCACGATGCGCTCGCTGTTGTAGACGTGCGGGATGAGGTCGATCAGAATGCGGCCGGTGTGGCGGATTGCGCGAGATAGATTGTCGATGAAGTGGAACGTCGCAACATCGCCCTCACGCTGACGGGCCATGATGGCCTTGCCGGATGTTTCGTTAGACCGAGCGCCTAGAGATGCGTCATAGATACCGATGATGGACTTCATGTCATCTGAGGCGTTTAGAGCTTCCTGAAGAGCGCCAGCAGCAGGACCAACATCAAGCGGCTGACGAACTGGAGCTTCTCCCTCGTATTCAAGATAAGCATGGCTCTTCGTGTTAACCGTTGCCCAGCGTTCTGCGTCATGATCAAACGAGCCTTTCCGGCCAATGAACGGGACACGCGGAGCTAGAGCCACAAGCTCTGTCGAGGTGGAGCGCCAGTAATTGAACATGCGCTGCGCGTCTTTGGCCGAGTGGATCAGCGAGCGGAAACGGCGCTTGCCCTCAAGCACAATCTCATCACCGATCACAAGCACAATCGGGATGTAGCGCCCCGGCCATTCATTGACCTCAAGGATATCAGCGCCTGACATGATTGTCTGTGTGACCTTGTGCGTCATCGTCATGCGCGAGCCGACAACGGTCAGGATACCAACATCAAGCAGCGTGCTGATATCGCTGTCGGCCTCGATCTCTTCGCGGGAATACACATGGCCGTTAGATAGCTTGATGATTTCGCGCTCTACTTCCTCACGCTGCCACCATTCTGCAAGCAGGACGTTTTCATCTTCCAGCCATTCACCGGCATCGCTCCATGCGTCATCATCGAAATCGGTGCAAACGTCGTCGCCGTCCGAATTCTTCTTGCCGCCGTATTTCTTCTTGTATTCGCGCTTGGAAATAGGCCCAACGATGAAAGCCTCGTTCCAGTCTGAGCTATCAGCGGCAGTGCTATTTGGGTCTCCGTATACGGAAAGCGTGTTTGAGATACGCTCAATGGAAAGATCTAGGTCGAAGCTGTCGTCATAGGCGTAGTCCATGCCAACGCGCCAATAGCCCCAACCGCCGCAAACGCTCTCTTCAACTGCGGTGTCATAGGCAATGTCAGCATTAGACGTATATTCGATGTTGCGAATGATGCCGTTGATCACGTCAGCCGTTTTTGGATCGGCTCCGCTATCGACGGGGTGCACCTTGATCGATGGCTTGTTCTGTCGGCAGTCATTTACCACCTGTCGGATGAAGGCGTTCATTTTGCTGATGGTCAGGCACGGTCGGCCCTCATCGGCGCGCTGCTTAGCAATCTCTTCCGGCCACTGCTCCTCAAGACGGCCAAAGCGCTTATCTTCAATGAACGTGTGGCGGTTATCTTGTTCGGCGCTCTTGACGCGCTCAAACGCCTTCATGCCGTCAGCGTGCTTGCTGTCCTTGTCGCCGGAAGACGTGTTCTTTTCGTATCGTGCCATTGATTACCTCAACCACGCCATGGACCCGCCAGCGCGGGGATCTTTTTTCTTCTTCAAGCTAGGCTCTTCATACGCAACGCACATGAGCCCGAAGGCGTCTGCGCTGTGTGATGCCCAATCGTGATCGGGGCCAAGGCCTATTCCGCGCACGTCGTCGCGCTTCTCATGATACCAGCCAAGAGCATCGCGCCCACCTTCTGTTGTTTCGGCATTGAACCACATGGACGGGAAAAGACGCCGTGCAGCCTCAACGCGAGCCGACGCAGCGCCCTTGCCCTGATTGGGGATGACTGTAACAGAGTAACCTGCATCTCTCAATGCGCTTTCATATGAGACATCGAAGACCTTATCTTGTGTGCTGCCGTCGTGAGGAAGCCAGAACTGCGCCTTGTCTGGCGAATATCCTTTCTCCCTGCACCAGTTGAGATGCGAAGCCAACGGCTGTCCCTGCGCCTCGTAATGGTCAAGTACTCTGATCTCCCTGCCAATGAACTGTGCAACCCATATCACGAAGTTGTCGGCCTTTGCACCAGTGCCGCCAATGTCGACAAACAAACGCAGCGTCATGAGCGGATCGGCCGCTACCCGGCTAATGCGGTTTTCGTTCTTGGCGTTAGCCAGATGCTTGGCGAAGTAAGCCCCGGATGCAACAGTCACATAGCCACCCTCCCATACATGATCGTAGTCGTCTGGTGTCATGCGCAGGCAGTCAACGCGCTCTTGCTCTAACTCAGCGCTGAACCAAGGGTTATCACGCCAATTGGCATTGACGATGATTGCGCCGGTCGGCTTCTCAGCCCCACGAAGCATCACGTCAACCGGATCGATCTTGCGGCGAGCGTTCCAGCTCCACCACATCTGCGCTCCTGGCGCTCGCATGGTCGGGCGAAGCATCTGGATTGATTTGGAAGACGCGGACTGGGCCTCTTCCCACCACGCACGCTTGAAGCCCTCAAGTGACTTGATGCTCTCAGCCGTGTAATTATTCATGCCCTTGAAGATGATTAGACCATCCTTCGGCGTGGTGATGCAGTCTTCGAAGATCTTGAAGCCGTCAGCCTCAGTTAGACCGAAGTCGCGCACCTTGGCTTCAATGAGGGCTTTGGATGATTGGGCTAGATCCTTCTGGACTTCGCGGATGCAGACCGATCGCAGGCCTTCGCCGCTAATGCCGGGCTCTGCTAGACTGTCCTCGACAAGCAGACCACCGAAGAAGTGTGATTTTCCGCTGCCTTCGGCCCCCCCAGGCTCCCTTGTCGCGGGCTTCCGCTAACAAGGGCTCGAACACCTCAGCAGTGGGTATTCTTAGAGTTCTGGACATTAAGCGGACGGCTCTTGCGTGTTCGGTCTGACAATCTCGCGCTCAACTCTGTTGATGACAGTTACCGAACCTGATTGCTCAACTTCCTGCTTATCGCGCCAATCGTCTGGCGACATGTTCTTGAGGCCGAAGACAGTTATGGTGGCGTTTCCTGTGCCTTCCTTGGCATTAGCACGAGCTACACGCTCCCACCACGCGGCGCATTTTGCCTTCCCCGTGTGTGCGGCATCTAAAAATTCAGGGTGGGCCTCCATCCAGACGTTGAGAGTTGCGCGGGAGACACCAATCTCAGCAGCGAACGATGTTAGACTAGCGCCCTCGGTCATATGCTCTATGACTTGGTCGCAATACGTCTCTCTGTACATTGTTGGCCTTCCGGCTGGCATTGCGTTAGACCTCGTTAGACTGTGTTTGATTATATTGGGGTGAAGGGGGAATGTAAATGGCGGCTCAGGCGTCAAGATAACAATGCCCAGAGTAGCCATGATATCAGTGAACCCACAGCAGCGGCCATGTAAAAGCCAAAAGCGACTATAGCCCCGGCCCCGTACTGGTCGTTCCCCATATCTCTGCTTACGAATGCAGCAGAACCGAATGTGGCGATGGTGACGACCACAGGGGCTATCCACCAACCCAGTTCAATCGTGAATGCCACTGTCATTCCTCCTTTAGGGCTGCGTCGATGGCGGCCTCCCACACTTCTAGAGCGCCCTGCTTATCGATACCGATGCGATAAACGCCTTCATCACCTATAGTGGTCGCATAGGAGGAGGCGTCAATCATCCCTGGTGTCATTTCCCGCATTGCCTGGATAGCGGCACGGGCGTACCGTTCGGCCTCTGGTAATGCCAAACTGTCTGAAAGGTCCATTTCTTCATAGATAGCCCGCGCTACCTTCTCTACCATGCTAGTCATGGGGCTTGGTCCTCTCTCTGTATTCCCTGATGGTTATGCCAATCTTCTTGGCGGCTCTGAGGTCGGACATGTAAAGACGTTGATATGCGGTTTTGTTGAATTTGGGCTTAGGAGGGGTGATGCTGCGAACTTCAACACCTATCGGGCCGGGGCATGGCGCGTTAGGTTGATTTTCGTTCTTGATGAACCCGCAGTTCATGCAGCACTTGATGGCCATGGATGAAAATATCTTCTCGTGCCAGATGTGGCCGTTTTCAGTATCGACGGTGCGCACCACGCCTGAAGCGCTATCTTCAGGCTCTAACCCACTCACGCCTATGGGGCCGATTATACGTTGCTGCTTTTGTCGTGCCGTCGATCTCGCAAAGGAAGAGCAAACCCTTCCTTGATGTTCTTTACCGCATATCTTGCACTTGATGAGTTTCATGCGGCGATCTCCATATATGCAGAAATCACTTCTGCAGCAACTTGCGGGACAATTGCGTTGCCGTATCCCTTGGCCGCGCATCGTTCCACTGCAACGGATACCCCATCGCCAAACAATAGATTGCCGTAATCACCTCCCAAGGCGCGCCTTGCGTCAATAAGCGGGTCGCCATTGATGGGCTGTGTCTGAGCCTCTGGCTGAGGAATGAGTTGGATCGACTTATGTCTTTCCCGTCCCTCGCTACCGGTGTCGGCCAACCAGACGAGACGCTTTCTGACGTGTTGCGCTTGGACGGCAAGAGCTGGGATAACCGTCGCCGCGCAGGCGTAGTCAACACTTTCCATGTCCCCACAAAGTTCGTCGTACCACCCCCAGTTAATCGCGCTTGCAACTTGCTCTCCAAAGACAACTGGAGGCTTAAGCTCGCGGATGAGGTCGAAGAAAATCGGCCACAGATGGCGCTCATCGCTTTGGCCTTTCGCTCCTCCATGGGCAACGCTTCCGACTGAGAATGGCTGGCAGGGGCAAGATCCGGTCCAAACATGTCTATCGTCTGCCCAACCGGATAGACGCAAAGCTTGCGACCATCCGCCAATTCCGGCGAAGAAGTGACACTGCTTATAGCCCTTAAGGTCTTCTGGCTGCACGTCATGGATACTTCTTTCATCAACGTCGCCATCGGCGATTTGGCCGGCGGAAATGAGATTGCGCAGCCATTGTGCTGCATACGGGTCAATTTCGTTGTAGTATGCCGTCATCACAGACCAGCCGCCACTTCGCGAGCCATGCCGATAGAAGCACATACACGCGGATCACCAGAGTGATAGACGCCGTAGACGTAGAAATCAAAGCCGTAGTCTTCCTTGACTGCCCAGATTTCGTAACGTGCCGTCTTTTCAATGAGCTTCATAACCGTTCCCCGTTGTGTGTGTTTCGATGTCTAACACTACGACGAGAATGGAGGGCAGTCAACGATTATGTTAGACAATGTTAGATTAGTTTAACTTGCGCTCATCCTGCTGTAATATGCCGTGGAAAGGAGACCTTGCGTTCTTTCTGCTGAAGTATGCCAACCCCTGATCGGTTTGGGGGCCAACCAACAGTGGTTCTTAGCCATGAGAGACGCCTTGTGTGAGAAGAACTCGGAGCGGTATGGTCTAACCCTCCCCTGAAAGGTGTTGGCCCTTCATCTAAAGCTTATGATATGTGGTATTGGTGTGAAAGCAAGCGGTTAGTCGGGAAGCCCGGATAACTTACCGGCTCAGGCCACCACCAAACTCTAGGCTAATGGTGATGCTTTGACGCTCTAGACTTAGCCCACTTCTCGATGCCTAATAATACAGCGTCCGCCATCATGCGGCAAGCGGTTAGTCGCGCTTTCCACCCCCATAAAACCATGAAAGATCGCCCGCCTCTTTCATCGCGTGGATCTTATTGACGGCGTAGATCAAGCCCGAGTGGTCATTGCGGCAGAAATACTTGGCAAGCTGCGGGTACGACTGGTCAGGACGCTGTCTGTGCACCTCGTAGACGGCCAGATGGCGCGGGAGAATTACGCCCTTGTTCCGACAGCGCCCCTTGATCGATGCTAGGCCGTATTGTGGAAAGAACCGTAAAACCTCCCCGACAATCTCATCCATTGGCTTCTTCGGCAGAAAGACCGGCGTGTCGCCTTCCTCGCAAACGAGAAGATAGCGGCGGTATTCGACCACATGGCTATTGAAACTGATTGTGTTCGTCGTCCAGAGAGGCTTTTCTTTCGGCTCCACAGGCGCGGCCGGGGCTTCACGCTCTAGGACGGCCTTGCGCAGCTTCACATGAGCGTCGAAGTGCATCTTGAGCAGTGACCAAAGCGGACGCTTGCCGCGCTTCTCTGGGTCTATACGGCGGGGGTCTGCCTTGGATTGAGCCTTTGGCATGGGAGGAAAGAACTTGTTGCGCAGAAGGACATGGTTAGCATGAATCTCTGCCGCCGTGGTGAATTCTCTGTGGGATACAAACATACTCGTTACCTTTGGTTATTGTTGCTTGGCTTCTGCTCTCGGTTGGGGCGGTGGGGTGGCGGGCGCGTAGAGTGGCACGGTCGTATAGTCTTCCCCCGTCGGCACGTAGCAGACCAGCGGAAGAAATACGCCATCAGCGAACCTGTGCTTCGACCAGTGGCCAAATAACCGCAACTCATCCTTCTCTGTCGTGCGAAACGCCGGATCGACGGAGCGCATCGCCTTATAGATTTCAGCCTGAATATGATCCTCAAACACCGTGCGAGATGCCATCTGGCACATACGCTCTTGCCCCTCGTTGAGCATATCTTCGGTGACTTCTCCGTCCAGCGACAAAGAAAGCCGGTTGATTTCCTGCTCAACCGCCTTCACCGCGACATTCTGAGCATGAGCGGGCCACGCCTTATCATGGGCGGCCAGCGTCCGCTCTACATCACCAGCGATGCACTCTGGCAAAGTGCTCTCAGCGACCTTGTGCCCGTAGTTGCGAAGAGACTGCCGAACGGCTCGGGCAATGAGAGAAATCCGCAGCTCGGGCATACCAGGGGCGATGTCTACGACCGGCCCACCCATCAAATTGGTTACGGGCGCTGGTGGTTTCTTCTCTTCGTTCGTCATATCTCTTCCTATCTGAATGTGCGCTCTGAACGGGCTATCTCTGCCCTTAGGTATTCTTCGCGGGATTGGTGGTTAATGGCTGGTGTGGTGTATGTGACGGGGCCGGATCGCTGGTTGGGATGCGGCGTATAGGCGGGCTTTGGAGGGCCATATTCATCCAGCCATCGGTTTCCGTTAAGCCATGTCGAGGCGTGAGCCTTGTGCCGCCATGGGTTCTGCGACAGAAACTCATCATAAGCCGGGATGGCCGCGCAGATCTCGTCTGCGATGTCCTCACACTTGTTCTTTACCCACGCCTTGTAAGCATCTGCTCGGCAGATCTTATAGGCGTATGCGGACCAGAAGCGCTCAAAGCCTGGGAGTGTCTTTTGCGGCTTTGTCATTCGGAGAACTCGCAATTCCAGCCTTCAATCTGCCGTGGTTCGCTACCTGTTTCAATGCGCGTCATTACGTCGTCTGGATGAAAGTCGCCATATTCACGCTCGGCTGCGCAGATGTTAAGGCAGCGCAGACGCTCGGCTAGAAGAATATCTGCGACACTATCCCGCAATCTGTCTTGATCGCTTGGGAAGAATGGCAGTGAGCCTTTGATGGCATCATATGCCATCTTCATGATGTCTTCCGGTATCCCGTTCATACATTCCCCTTTGCTAGCTGTTCTGCTGGTTTGTTCGATTGACTGGCGATGGACATTGCCCATTCAAGCGCCTCTTGTTCGTCATGGAGAACCACAACAGGCGGGCCTCTCCATCCATCAGCGAAGGCCTGCTGATTAGCGTTGAGGCTCTTGCCGTAGCCCTTGCGGCCCGTTTTAAATTCCGCCGCCCACATTACCCCGCGAAAGCCAAGAAGAGCATCCGTTGGCCTGTCTGTTAGCTCGACGCTAAAGCCGCACTGGCGAAGCACCTTGACTATTCCAGGTTCGGACTTGTCACGCTTGGCTGCGTATTTCGGGATACTCATTCCGTCTTCCTCGCTCTATCCAAGCTCATTCGGTAATCAGATGCAATGGCCTCAAGCCACTTGAGCGCGTCTTCTTTCACGGTAATCTCCCACTCAGGTCTAGGACGCTTGGCATGGGTGCCGTGGTCTTCCAGCCATTGACGCTTGCTGGCGATTTGAGCGTCTAGGGCGGCTATCTTTTCTTCAACGTAGAGGGGCATTAGAGCGGCTGGCCTTGCACGGTATACATGGCGGCGCAGAACTGCTGCATTTTCTGGCGTGTAGTGATTTGCGACAGGATAGCATTGACGATTGACTGTGTCTCGGCAACAGCCTGCTCCCTCGTCATGTTGCGCTGTACGGCTCCAGAGTACAAGAACGTGATAACCTGTGCCTCGTCAAATACCGCCTTGTGGCAGTTCTGTAAGGCAATGATGGCCTCTGCCGCTACACGGAGCATGTCGCTCTGTTGTGCCGCTGCTGGCGTTGCCATTAGGGCTAGGAGTGTGAGGGTGCGGATCATTCGGCTGTATCCCTCGTTACGGGTGATGGGGTGTCGAGGGCGGCGCGAACACGCTCGTCGTAATCTGCTTGTGCCGCCGATTTCGCTTCATCCAAGCTAGCTTGATGAGGAAGATAAACAGGGGTTGCGCCGACATGGTGGACGCAAGACCACATGCCAGCCTTTTCCCGCTTAACACCATACCAGTGCCCGAAAGCGCCAGTTCCGTAGTACATTCTCCCGTGACCGAAACCTTCGTTTGAACCTTTCCATTCGAGCGGCTTCGCCCGCAAATGAGTTATGGGCGATGGGCTGTTCCTGTTAATTTCGCTTTCGTCTGTCATGTTTCACCTGTATCGATTGATGGGGTGCCGGTCGGGAATGGAGGATCTCCCCGACCGGCTAGTCGTGAACCTGGGAGGCGGGTCACGACGATTGACTGTCAGACGGGATCTTTTGGGATAGGCATCCAGTGGGTAGGGTAAAACGGCATCCCGTTCACAGCCCAACCGCCGACCCACTCGCTCCACCTCATGAAGGCAGGTGAAAATCCATCGCGCTCCCTGTATTCTCCATAGCCGATAACGATCATGTTATCTTTTGGCTTTAGAAGATCGATAGGCATCCACTCGGTCATTGCCAGAACTCCGCTAAAGCTTCTTCCAGCCATTGGGCTATGAGATTGGAAAGGTGTTCTTCGGTCATGGCTTCACCACGCGGTAAGCGATAATATCCGAAACATCGTTATCGTGCGTCCAACGGTATTTACTTGCGCGCTTTATCGAACCGTACACAGGACGTGTTTCGTGTAAAGCTGGTTTGTATTCCACCTCTACTTTTGTCTTAAAGTCCACCGGGATCCCTTTCCCGTCGTGCTCAATCCATTCTTCGGTCATCGGCCTAGCCCGTCCTCGTCAAAGAAATAGTGGAGAAGCATTGCGGCAATGATGCCAACGGATAGAGCCGCGCCCATTGTGAGCATGATGAAGTAAAGCCAAGCGGTCATGCTACTCTCCCTTGCTGTGTCGCGCTACATCGACGCGGTTGTGATTATTTTCGACGGCCTCACGAGCCTGAGTGTCGAAAGCTTCGGTAATGGCGGCTCTCTGTTCAGCAATGATGCTTTTGAAAGACTTGGGAGAGGCCGGGATAATGCGGCGGGTGTAGAGGGTGGGGTCCATCATACTGGACGCTCCACAAGGCTGTCTTTCCAGTCACAAGTGCCCGCTTTATATGAGGCAAGAACAGAAGCTTCGCAGCATTCTCCACCGCAGCACCATTCGTCATCTTCGCGTATGGGCCTGTGCGAGAATAAGAAAGCATCCCTCCTCTCATCGCGCGCCATGAACTTGAACTTTGCCGATACATGGCCCCAGTCGATGGTGTCTGGAGTGGTAGCTATGCGGTAATCGTATTCATACCACATCCATGACGGGGCCGATTTCATTGGGTAAAAGGCAGACCCGCGCACGGCGCACTCAATCGGCGCACCATCCACATAGGCTTGCATGACGGCGATCTTGGCTTTTGTTTCTTCGATGTGGTCGGTCATGTTATTCCCCTTTGTCCTTGATGGCGGGCTTAGTCGTTCGGGTGTCTGTCGAATAGGCCGGGATCAGATGGGCTTTCGAAGATGGAGAATGCGCTAGGCTGCGACGTTTCCGGCTTCTTCATCCGTCGTGCGTTGACGATGCCACCGACAATCCCGCCCTTGTGGCCACTCCTCTTTGCCGCATCGTAATCCTTGCGGAGACTGCGACCGTGATACAGCGCGAAGTGGCGGATGTTATCCGAGTTCGTTCCCATCATCACGGCTATGTCGGCAGCGGATAGTCCGCATTCAATGCCGCCGTCTATCTGGGCCAGGCGCTGGTCTTTGGTGGCGGTTTTCCAGAAGGTCATTGCGCGACTTCCTTCGGTTTCTTGTATTCCGAAGGCTTGCAATGCGAGCATGAGATCTGCGGATACCCGCACCACTTGTCGCCAAGCCATCCACCGAACCGGCCGGTAAAGTTACACTTCTCACAGCCTGAACCGTCGTTTAGATAGACTTCTGTGTGTCTAACACTTGCCATTGCCGTTAATCCTTTGGCTTGGAAGGGCGGCGTTCGATCTCATCGAAGCGCTCAACAGCCAATCCAGTGTGTTCGCCTAACCGCTTGGCAAGGGCCAACGAAGGCCGGGAAATGCCAAGGCGAATTCTTGTGATTGTAGACCGCGTGCAGCCAACCCGGAACGCCAGTTCGGCGTCCGTGATGCGCATGGTGTCAATTCGTTCCTGGAGTGGGTTTGTTTTCATGGCCTCATTATGCATGAAGCTTGGTTCCTAGCAAGAACTAATTTGGCCGCGCTGAAAAATATTAAGGGACTTGCGCTGTAGAGAATAAGGGCGTAAAAACGAAAAACCCCGCATCCTTTGCAAGAGGACCGGGGCGCGGCAGGCTAAATTCGTTTGGAAAGCGGAAACCTGCGAGAAGAGAATTAGCACTCTCCCATCGCTTTTTCAACCCCACCGAAATTTAGACCTGACGAGCGCACGCGATCTTTCGCGGACCGGTTCGTCGTGTGCGTTAATGGCATGAGCAAGAATGGGTTGCGTATACGGCTCAAAGGGTTCTGGCGGCGAAAGCTGGTGGTCGGCCCTAATACGTCAGGGAATGATCCTGAAAAAGTGACCAAGATGTGCGGCATCATTTGTCTGGCATGTTTCGGAATAAGCGGCGGTCGGCTCCATTGAGCAGATTACCCCTTCCGATCCAGGGAGAGCCGTTTCCTTTTGGATGCGGTGGTTCTTGGTATCGGAAGTCACAACGATCTCACCATTGAGCAGATAGGTTAAAGCACATGATAACTTACCTACAGTCACAGAAAAACAGGATGAGCCATAGTCAAATTGAGCTAGTCGAGCGGCTAGAAAAAATTTCGCCAGATGGCTGGCTGAGAGAGGAGCGTGAGCGAGCAACAAAGCTCTACATCTGGCTTCATATGGATAATGAGAGTGTAGCCCACAGGACGTTCGAACGAAAGAAAATGAACTTCAAAAGAAAGGGTGTGAAATATGCCAAGAGGAAATAAGACATGGCTCGAAAAATACGGCAAGCCATGCAAACTCGGAACCATTCCGGCCGTGGTCCGCGTTCACGGCAAAGATAAAGTCACCATTGGCGGATGGGTTCGCGTTCAGGAATGCGAGAATGACAAGTGGAAATCCGTTCTTATCACTGAAGTCCATGACGACGGCTATTTCAAAGCAGACAGATAATTTGGCGGCGTCTGTCATTATTTCTCTTGCAATGCTGGTTCCAGTGTGGAACACTACATCCAACACCACAGCAGCACGACGCTAAGCCGATATGCTGCGCAACAGAGGATGAGGATAAGGACGATGACCAGAGCAACACCCGAGTGGACAAAAGCATACGTCGCAACATGGGCATACAACCGTGCGGCTATCGAGCCTTCCAAGACAGACCGTCATAGGCTTCTGGAGAGCGGAGACCGACTGATGAGCGAGCTTCGAGGTGAGGCTCCGTGGTGCGAGCAAGACAAATACGTTGAGTACTTCACTGCTGCCTAACCACACACCAGCCACCCACGAACATCTCCCAAGGGGGAACGGGGCGGCGATAGCGAAGGGGAATGACCAGCATGTCCGACAGAGAACTGCACGTAAGCACAACGATTACATCGGCGGATTTGGATGCGGCATTTCGCTTTGTCCAGAAGCGTTCACGCAAACACAAAGACCCACTCGAAGGCGTTTCTGCGGCCCTCTATGCCGTGATGTTTTCGACCTGTGAAGGTCTCGTAGACTGCGGCCTTTCCATTGAAAGCGTTGACTCTTTCCTTGAGCAAAGCCGCCAGCAAGTCATCGCTCAGATCAAGTTTGACCGTGGCGCACCCAATTCGGCGCACTAAACCACCCACCCACAGGAGTGCAGACAATGACCGAAGTGCATCAGTTCGTTACTCTCCTCCCCGCCAAGCCGATGGAGGTGAAGGCCTCCAATCTGGATCCTGACCAGTATTGGGTTGAGGGAAAGTCCGAGGGATACGGGTGGAGAGACACCAATGTGAGCTTCTCCGGATATTTCGGCAGCTACGGGCCGCACATATTCGCCGCCGCTCCTGACGCTCTTGAATTTGCCCATTGGGTTTCTGATGCGACAGACGAAGAACTGATCAGGCTTGCACGCAAAAAATCCCGTGTCGTTATCGCCAAAGCGGAGGCACGCACATGACCGCCACCCTTCGCGAAACCCTCTCCCTGGCAGAACTTGAGCGGGCGCTGTCCGTGCTGACGACTGCCTACAAGACGCCGGGTGGTGCCGCCAATCGGTGCGCCCAGATCAAGAATTTCATGTCGGCAACCTTCGAAGCTGTTGCCGATCTGGCAGCGCAGGACGGGGCAGATGCGGCCTATGTCGCCTACGACCTTCCCACAGTTCTCCAGAGCATCGACTGCGCGTTTCAGGACGTTGTCGAGGCGGAAGACGCCGGCGAACGCAAGATCGATCTGGTGAGGCAGTACGGGACTTACAGCACCATGAACGGGAGCGTGGCATGAGGCGGTCCCTGTTGACTTACGAGAAGGTCGAAGCCTCCGCAGTCTTTGGCGGCTCTGAGGCTCAGGCGTTTTGGTTCGTGGAAGATGTCAAAGCCGACATGTCCGAGCTTGCGCAGAAGCTTGATGAGGCTGGGCGCACTGCTGATGCCCGCAAGGTAGTCATTGGCCAGCGCGAAGCCCTCATGCGCGAGACCCTTGGATGGGTTCGCCACTGGCAAGCCGATGTCGCCGGCAATCTGAAACCCACCCCGTACAGTCTCGCAATGGTCGAGGCGAAGATCCTGGCAGCGCTGGAGGCAGGGAAATGAGCGAGACATTCAAATTTCCGACCGCAGAAGAAATCACCCGTGATTGGGGTGAGCGCTGCTCAGACTTCGATCAGGACTGCGGTTGCTGTCAGATGTGGGGAACGTTCGACCATATTGCGGCGATCGAGGCTGAGAATGATCGCCTTCGGAAGGCGCTGAAAGGCGTGGCCGGGTATTCCACGATGCGCTCTGGAGATTGGAGAGATGAATTTCCAGAGCTGTACGAAGCAGCCGACAGGAGTTCACGGAGCGAAATCGTGAGCATCTTTGCGCGCCACGCCGCCGCCGCGCTGGAAACAAAATCTTAACGTTTCCACTCCATCATAAGCCTATCCAACCAAAGGGGAATACACATGAAAGACCTTGGCACATTCCGCAAGCAGCCTCCCATCTTCACGCTCACCACAACGGATGCAATCATTGCCGCTCTGCTGCTTGGTTTCATTCTGACGGTATCGGCTGGCATGATGGAGGAAGCGTATAAGACGGAAGCGGTTCAGATGCAGGAGATGTTCGATGCTTCCCGGCCATGAATTCCTAGACGGCGAACGTATGGCCCGCGCTCTCTGGAAAGACTGCCTGATGGATGCGGTAAAGGCTGAGGCTATCGGAGATCTTGCACGTCGGGATTATCTGCTGTCGGAAGCTGATAGGCATTCAGAGCGGGCCGACTGGTATAAATCACACTATGAACACGCGAAGGGGATGACGCAATGAACACAGTAGCAACGATGGGGCATAATAAGCCGCCGTTCGAAATGTCGAAAGAGGCTATCGAGGATCTGTACAACGAAGCCAAGCTTTGGTTAACAGGCGAGCCGGTCACTACCCAGCAGCAGGCCGACGCGCTCAACACGCTGAAGGACCGCATCAAGAAAGCGGCCAAGGCTGCGGAAGAAAACCGCAAGACGGAAATCAAACCTCACCAAGACGAGGTTGACACGATCCAGGCGCTCTACAATACCCTGATCGGCAAGAACAAGAGCGTCACCGGGCTGGCCATCAAGGCAGAGGAAGCCGTTAACGCCGCTCTGAAGCCGTACCTTCTGGAGCTTGATAGGCAGCAGCAGGAAGCTGCGAGGATCGCCCGCGAAGAAGCTGCGAAGAAACAGGCCGAGGCTATGGTGGCCATGCGCCAGCGTGACGCCGCCAATCTCGAAAGCCGAGAAGACGCCGAACGCCTCGTAGAAGAGGCAAAGAAGGCCGAGGAAGCCGCTCGCAAGGCAGAAGGCGCGAAGGCCCACGCAAAGGGCGACGGGCGCGCTACGGGCCTCCGTACGGTATACCGTGCCGTTATGGTGGATGAGCGCGAGGCGGCTGCATGGGTCTGGCAAGAACATCGTGACGCCCTTATGGTCTTTGCTCAAGATCTGGCTGACAAAGCCGTTCGTGGCGGCGCGAGAACGATCAAGGGCTTTAACGTCGAAGGGGAGAAAGTGCTATGACAAATAATCTCGAGATTTGGGACCGTTTCGCGGACATTGACCCAAAATATACCAAGGCTATATCTGGCCGTGACTACGGCGGCACATCGCCAAACCCGCAATACGTCATCAGGTGCTTAACAGAAATGTTTGGGCCTGTCGGCAAAGGGTTCGGATGGTCAGTGCTGGCAGAGGAATTCAAACAGCTTGGCGACACTCACCTTCATTGGTGCCGAATTAGGTTCTGGTGGAAGGACGGCGGCGGCGAACACGGCGTTGAAGAGTATGGGCAGACAAAGGCTGCGTACATGACCTCCACCGGCAAGCACAAGGTCGATGAAGACGCACCTAAGAAGAGCCTAACCGACGCGATCATCAAAGGCGCATCGCATATCGGCGTGGCGGCAAATATTTTCCTCGGCCGGTGGGATGACCAGAAATACGTCGCCGAGGTCAACCAAGAGTACCGAGAGCAAGAGCGCTCCGTGAAGCACAAGAACTACGCTATTCTTATGGGTGAATTGAACAAGGGCTTGATGTCTGATGACATCGCTCGCATGTGGAAAGATGCCGAGTTCGTCAAACTTCGGAAGGAAATGCCGGAAGAGCAGCAGCAGCAGTTGCACACTGAAATGACTGCCATAGGGAAAGCCCTCAAGGCCAAAGAGACGGCCAAGAAAGACACGGTTGGCGCGATCAAGGAAGAGTTTCCAGGATCAGAGGTCCGCGACGAACGCATCACCAACGTAGACGGGCGCGAAGTGCACCCAATGGAAGGATTTTGACATGAAGACAATCGTAATCGCCGGCACTATTGGCCGTGATGCTGTGTTCCGCCGAACTCAAGGTGGAGAGCCTGTTTTGGGCTTCTCGGTTGCTGTCGATGATGGCTATGGCGAGAACAAGCAGACGATGTGGTTTGACGTGTCCCTGTGGGGCAAGCGCGGCGAGAAGCTGGAGCCTATCCTTGTCAAGGGAACGCGCGTCACGGTTTCCGGCGACTTCGGCTCAAGAGCGCATGAGGGGAAAACGTATTTCACATGCCGAGCTTCTGACATCACCATTCAGGGAGGTGGTGAGCGAAAGGAACGAAGCGCTGATGCCGTGAAACAGCGTGTTGCCGAGCGCGGATCGTTTGCGGACGATCTTGATGACGACTTAATGTTTTAGCCATGGCCAAGAAGCGCGAGAAAGCGCCACACATCGAAGTCATCCTAACCCCGAAAGGGCTAAAGGGTCTCACGATGTACGACGCCGAGCAACTGGCTATGTCAGCGCCAGGAAAGACGTTCCAGCTTGTGCCAACGTCGAAGCGCTCGAATAGACAGTTGAGACTTTACTGGGCCTGCCTAGGTATGGTCGTTAAGTCAACCGACAAGTGGGCCAGCGCAGAGAACCTTAGCCGGGACCTGAAAGTGTCTCTCGGCTATTATACCAAGACCGTGAACGCCTTCACCGGCCAAATCGGCCTTGATACCGATAGCATAGCCCTCGACCAGATGGACCCGGAAGAGTTCCGCAACTTCATGGATAGGGGCATGGCATTAATTGCAGAAGCGGTAGGCTATGACCCGCTGCAGTTCATCAATGAGAATTAACCATTCCCAGCGCGGGCGGACCTAAAGCGCTGGGCGCGGCCCGGTGTCTATCCCCCTTGGCATCGGGCCGCAACAAATTGGAGAGAGAGCATGAGTGGAGAAGTAGACGGATCTTGGATCGATACCCAAGCAGACCAGTGGGATGAAGCGTTGCGAGGCAAGAAGATGTCCGACGCAACGGGCCGGGTAATTTTCAAATATCAGATGCCGGTTCTTGAGCGCTTCACTATGCGCCTGCCTACGGGTGCCGAAATCATCCGCATGACAGACCAAGACGGCATGTTCTGGCTTTGGGCAATAGTCCGAACTGACGTTCCAGACGAAGAGCGCCATTTCTGGGCCTTCAAATGCGGAGGCAAAATTCCCGATGATTTGAATATCAAGTACGTCGGATTTTGCGCAGTGTTTGTTCAGATGGAGCTAGGTCTCTATATTTTTGAGGAAATCGGGAATGAATAAGATTTATGGTGCCAAGCCTGCGGACCTTGGATTGGTTGATATCAGCCCACGCGAAATGATGTCTTGGCTTTACTGCCCTATCAAAGCAGCGAGGAGAGAGCCGTGTGTTATCCCAGACAATCTTTTGCAATTCAGGCCAATCATCGACGAAGTAAGAACGGCTCTTTCGTCCGACCGATGGTTTGAAAGCTATATTTACATCACAGCCAAGACGCTCTGGGTCAATCCAGAAAACCCCGGAAATCGCCCAGGCTGGCACTCTGACGGCTTCATGACTAATGATCTGAATTTTGTTTGGTCCGACACCAACGGGACGTTATTTTGGGTGCCTGATGCCCCCGTGAGCTTTTCGCAAGATCACAGAATTTCTCTTTCCGAGATGGCGGCGGTGGAAGAAGACCGGGAACACCACATCGTCTATCCTGACAAGCATCTTCTGTTGCTCGACCAGCGGGTTATCCATCGCGTGGCCGATGTTTCGAAGGCCGGCATGAGATCGTTCGTCAAAATCTCTGTGTCGAAGTCTCGCTACAACCTCATCGGAAATTCGGTCAATCACGGCCTAGGATTGGGTTGGGAATACGTCGAACGCCTAGAAGAGAGAAACGACCCAGCGGGTGCAAAATGACCCACATAGACCTTGAAGAACTCCGCGCCATAGCCGGAACATCTCCACACATGAGAATAGGCGCTCTACTACACATGCTGGAGAAGCGTAAGAAGGTGGAGGAACTGCGAGAGGAGCGCGACAGGATTAACACGCCGCTGAGTGCAAACGTCGATCAAGGCCACAAACGGCCATTGCAGGCAGTCGTTGACGAGAAGAGCAAGCAATCGTTCTGGGAACGGATTATGGGTCGGGCAAGATGAAACACCCACGCGAATACACGACGGTCCCATTTGGAGGGCTGCACATTATGCAAGTGGACGCCGGGACCGTGATCAAGGATGAGCGCAGCGGCAAAGAGTTCGAAGTCACAGACGACACGTTCGTCACTAAGGGAAATGTCGCATATTGCACAGAGAAGATCTTCGAAGCGATCAAGAGGAAGGTTCAATGACCGACGTAGGCACTACCAAGCGTAAGGCCATGACGCCAGCACGTCGGCTTCGGATCTGGGAAACCCATTCCGGCGTCTGTGTTACATGCAAGCTTCCGATCAAGGCCGGTGACAGGTGGTTCATAGAACATATCCGGGCGCTAGAGCTTGGAGGAGACGACACAGACGATAATTGCGGCCCTGCCCATACGATCACATGCAAAGCCGTGAAGGACGCTGACGACCACCACAGAGCCGCAAAGGCCAAGCGAGTGAAGCAGAACCACCTGGGCATCAAAGCTCCGAAAGCCAAAATAGCCAGCGCTCCGTTTCAAAAGCGAGAGCGTCCAGGGCGCCCGAAGAAACCGGTATTGCCGCCACGGTCGCTGTATAAATAGCGCTTGCCAAGTGCATACGTTGCGCATATAGTATGCGCATGGCAAAACGAAGAACAACCGTATTTTTCTCAGATCGGCAAATCGCGCTTTTGAGCGCAGAGGCCACGAAACTTGACATGACTGTCGCAGAGCTTTTGCGGCGGATCATAGACGCACATTACAAGGGGAAATGAGATGGCAAGCTGTTGGGGTTGTAAATTTCTTTATTCGGCAGGGGAGGGGTATTCCAACTACACGTGGGAAGACACCATTGTCGATTGCGCGAAGTCGGCCAATACTTCTCTACCCAAGAGTGAGCCTTACGACTGGAGAAGGGATCTTGTTTCCGATAACTGGCCAGCCACAAATGAAGGCCGCTGCAGTTTTTATGCCTATGGCCCGTATGTCGCTCTTGACGTTGATGGTGAAGTTTTGCCTGAGGACGAAACGGACGATGCCGAGGCAATTCAGGCGATATCCGAGCACTGCGGTCGCGATTTCCAGTACGAACGGGACAGTCGCCAAGACAGGAAGGACGCCGAATAATGGAAAAGTACCTTGGAATTTTCCTCATCGTCGCATCCATTGTGATGCTTGTTATCCTCATCGGCTGCGCTGGATACCAGCCTCCCGGAGAGGATATGTGGCTGTATCTTTCGGTGGTGGAAAAGCTGTGATGATTGACGTTGACAAACTAGCCCAAGAGATCCGCCGCGTTGACGGCAACCACGACAAAGGAGCAGGCGCACTTTCCGAAGCTCTCATGCCGTTCATCACCGCCGCCCTGTCCCATGCGGACTATGGGGGTGTGAAGGTGAAGGCGCTGGAGTGGAAGCGCAGCGGCTGGGTAGAGGCTTTCTCAAAGCCGGGAGGTCTCGGATTTTGGTATTCGATCCAGCCTCATAAACCTGTGCATGGGCATGGAGACCCACCTTTTACTTGCTTTGTTACATGGGGCGAGCCCGGCCAGAATTCGCGCGAGTATTTGGGCGAAGACTTTCAGAGCGTCGAGGAAGCCAAAGCCGCAGCGCAAGCCGACTACGAGGCACGCATTCTCTCCGCCCTCACGCAAGCGCCCGCCCCCACCCTAACGGGAGAGGTGGAGACGCCAGCGCCCGTGGCTCTTGTGGCAACGCCGGCCGATCAGATCATCAGCCAGATCGAGACGCTGTTTCCTAACTGGCGCAGCTATCGCGACCTGATCGACTGCATCGAATGCACCCTCCATGACTTTCGAAAGGATGCTGGCCGTGAAGCTTAACGCTGCCGAAAAGAAATGGATTGCCGACTTGCAAGCCGTCCTGGACGCATGCCCATCCAAGCGTCTCGGCTTCTACACCATCGGGGATCCGACCGTCTCCATTTACGACCTGCGAAAGGAGAAGCAGATCAACGATGCACAGGATCGCGGAGGCGACTTTTGCCAAGCGGTTCTTGCAGTCGGAGCAGAGATCGACGTTTCGTTGGTTTTTCCATCCAACGTCCATTCAACGGCAGGGTGATGACCATGACAAATTCTGACACCCCATCGCCCCACCACCACGGAGGAACCCCGCACATGACAGTAGAGCGCGAGCCGGTGGCGTGGCTACAGAAGTTGCAACGATGTTCCGAGTGGCGGGAGCCATGCACGATCCGACCTTCAGAAGCCGACGCTATCATTTCCGAGTTACAGCAATTGCGGCGAGCACTTGAAGTGGGGCAAAGGACAAGCCACGCTCGGAAACTGGCGTTTGAAGCCGCTAGCGCCACCACAGCAGAAGCCAAACGCCTGCGGGCATTGGTGGAGGAGGCGAAGAGGGTGCTGGAACCGTTTGCTGATAAGTCAAAACGTTTTGATGACGCGTGCAGATCACTTGGTGAAGAGGTTCCGAAGGGAAGCGTCAAGCCGATCACTGAGTTTACCCACGCCCATCTCCGAGCCGCCCGCGCTCTTCGCGACAGGTTGGGGGTGAAGACATGACCCGATCCGCTACTCTATGGGCCGTATGTTGCCTATGTATTATAGCATGGGTTGCTATTGCGGAGGTGGTGGAATGGGCGTTCTAGTCTTCCTTGGATGAAAGACGGCCGGCGACCTTCGGAAGCGCACCGAGAACCCACCAGGAAATGAAAGCGGCTATGGCTATGGCAAAACCTGAGTTCTGGTCTGTGCTGGCGATCTCCAGCCACTCATGCAGAGGAGGTCCGCCAATGAAGCCGCCCGCAAGGGAAACAGCGCCCCTGCGGTAGGCTTCAGTTCTAGTCTTTGGTGGTATAACAATCAGGGCAAGGACGGACCCGATAAAGGGCCAAAGAAGCTTAGCTGCTATTGTCGCCACTGTTTCCGGGATCGGCATTATGGGTGCCGCCACCATTGCGGATATTGCTTTCTTTCCGCGAATACAGCGCGATTGAGAGAAGCCAGAAGACTGCGGTAAGGATGGCTGAAACGACGTCCATTTCCCATCCTTTGAGCTATGCCGGTTACACCTATCAGTAGAAGAGCATAAGCGTTTACAAGCTCAAGCGAAACTGCAAAATTGTATTGGCTTTTGATGACGCCGAAGACATACAGCATGTCAATCAAGAGCATCAGGACGAAGCAGCCCATTAGTTTCGACTCCCACCGAACGTTCTGCCCGTATCGGTATATGGCATAGCAAATGACGAGGTTTGTCGCGGCACCGTAAAGTGTTGCATATGGAAAGCCAGCGCTGTGCCAGAATGCCGAGCTAACGTATGAGCAGAAACCGAGCGCGACGAATAGTGCCGCGTTCGGAACCTTCCATGCAGAGATCACGGCGGCAACCGCCAAGACGATCAGCGCTTCGTGATACCAAGACATTCTTATCGGCCTCCATCCATGGTTTCGAAATCAGGCTGAGGCAGATCGACGCCGCCAACCGATTTGATCTTGCCGAGGTCAACGCCGTTGGCTTTAGCAAGTTCCGTACCGTGCGAATGAAGCGCCGCTAGGAAAAGCGCGACTTCCGCGATCTTGCCGGGTGCGGTACGATGGCCGGCAAGGAATTCCTTGGCTTCCAGTCCATTCGTAACCATGCCGATCTCAAGGCCAGCTTCGACCTCGACAGCCATGCGCATTGCGGCGCGGTAGGCTTTGGCAAGATATTTGTCGGCCAGAGCGTGATTTTCGACAAAGCTAGCGACGATATCGGAAGGTGTGGCGGTTTCTGTCATTGGAAATCCTTATCGGTTAAGTAGGGCATTGATAGTATCGGCCTTGGCTTTGTTGAGGCCTTGGCAAACCTTGTAGGCGTCTCGGTCATCTCCCCAGACTGCCCACTGCTTTTCCAGTGCGGCGCGTTGTGGAGGGTCAATCAAGTCCGGGCATAGTGCCATAACGGAGGCGGAAACGGTAGGGTGCCTAGTCTCAATACTTGAGAGCTTCGCGCACCCTGTCAGGGAGATCACAAGCGCGGCGATCCACAGCGGGTTTGCCATCATTGTTCCTTTCTGCCTCAAGCGCGTTCTCCATGGCTCTACGGCGCATTGACGCCTGCTGTTGTGCCGTGATCAGTTCGGCCTCTGCTGTGTTGATCTTGGCTTGTGCAATGTCTCGCTCTTTCTCTGCCTTCAGTATAGCGCGGCGCTCTTTCTCTTGCCATACGAGGCGTTCGGATAGCTGGCCACGGTCATAGGCCTTGGAGACTGCGGAGAGGTGCCACCACGAGCCGACAGCGATCAGGGCGGCAACGATGACGCCGCGCCAACCGATCAGCTTCCAGATGGCTAGTAGGAACGTCACGGCGTAGGCTCCGTATCGTCGTATGGTTTTGAGCCAAGCTCTCGCATCACGTTCTTGTCATCGAACACGCTGCCGAAGACATAAGCCCCAATGGTTGATGCAGCCAAGCCAAACGAACACATCACAATCACTTCATGGACGCTACGGCTATCCCCGCGCAACATGATCCATAGGACGCAGAATGCGCAGAAGAGAAGCGTTGCAACCACGATGCGGCGACGAACGCGCCAGGATGGCTTATTCATTCTCCACCAGCCATTGATAGAGCTTTCATCCGCACTTCCTCGACGCGGCGCTTCCAGCCATTGCCGAACGTGTTCCATGTCGGGAGATTGCGCAGGAAGGCCATGCGTCTGTCGGACAGGTCGTGAATTGCATCGCGAACATTAAGCCGGCTAATCGCTTCCATTGACTTAGGGCCAAGTTGCCCGTCTGCGGTAACGCCGGCCACCATCTGGAGATACTTAGACGCCCGCCCAGTGCCACTGTTGACGCAGAAGTCAAAGGCTGCGTAGTCAAGGCCGCTAGGCAGTTCATCGCCGCGCACCTTGTCCCAATATTGAGCCTTGTAGACCTTCCCGGCCTGTTCGGTTGTCAGGCGCTTGAGATCATCAACCGTTCCGTTCGGGTTGATGAACTGGCGGAACGTGGCAATCGTGATCCCCTTGTTCGTTGCGCCGCCAGGGTCGCGAGGATGATTTATGAACCCGCCTTCGTGGGCCAAGACTAGCTTATTCGACTGCGGAAAGTTCTCTTTCATTCTGTCGCCCTCAAAAAGGTTTACTCTTGATCTGATGCCTTCCGGCATATGCCATGTAATTCCAGCCGAACCAACGGTCGTTCTTGCCGCGATATCCGAAGAAGTGCCAACCACCAGCAGAACGCATGACAGTCCAGTATCGGAAGTTTGGCCACTGATCGCCGGCTTCGAAAATCAGCACCGAGCCTTCGGCCGCAAAGCCGAGAACGTAAGCGTTGAACCGATATGCGGGGTTTCGGCAGATCCACCGGACACGCTGCCACCAGAGTTTGAAGCCCTTGGCGTTTGGGTCGTAGCCTTCCTTATTCTGTTCTATTCCGCCATCCAGGCTGGCATCATGGGTGTAGAACCAACGGAGCCAAAGAACCTGATTGCTGCCTGTGATCATGGAGATGGTAGCGATAATCCAGCACATCAGCACCCACGTCAGAATGGTCATTATCCCCGCAGCAACGAAGCCGAGAGGGTAAATAATGAATGACCATGGAGCCAGTTTGATTGCTTTGATGATCATGGCGTGTCGTAAGTTAGGACTTCCTCTGGTGTTGTAGTGATGGCTGCAATGTTTGCGTTGTTGACCGCAATATCAGCATCCACAATCGGCGCATCTGTGAAGTCACAGGCGATGACCTTACCAGACGGGATGGCTGGCCAAATCCAATAGGCGGTACCGACACCCGCTAGAATTTTGACGAAAGATCCCTGATTTCCCGTAGCAGTTACGGCCAGGATTAGCTTGTCAACGCCGTTGACGTTCTTCATGAATACGAGGCGCATAGGTTCTTTTCCCATTTAAATTGCTCTTGTTACGATGACTGATATTGTCTGTGGGTCTGCCGGAACCCCTGAAAGGTCCGTTGTCGAGATGGCAAACCCGTCTTGCTGATAGTCTTCCGGCCTCACATAGCAGCGGAATAGGCCGCCATCGAATGCGTTTACGATATAGTTTGTATCCTCTTGAGCGGTCATGAACGCTACCCAAAAATACCCGGTATCGAGCTGGAATACGCCTGCGAATGCGCTGTCTACGCCAATTCCCTCTACATTTCCTTCCGAGATTGAGAGCTTTGCAGAAGCGAAAGTAGCGGGCGTTTTTGGGAAGGTAACTGTCGAGACATAAATATCTGGAGGCGTCCAATCTTCAGTAGAAGACTCCCCAGTAGACACGTCTACTACATATTGTGAAGACATTTAAAACTCCCAAGAAATGTTCATCGTGCCGTTGAGAAGGGCTGTTCCAACCAACGTAGTAAACTGAATACGGTCGGGGTCTCCAGCAAGGGCGATAACGCCAGATCCCCACCCGGTAATTGTTGATGACGAAAATACGTCATATAAATTGTACGTCCAGAGATTAAGGGACGGACTAAGACGATCAAAGATAACTCGTCCAAAAGCTGGATTTGTACTCGTAATGTTACCCGTAGCAATAATTAGACCTGTAGCATCGGTAGCATTTGCTATGGCTGAGCCACCGGATGATTGAGAGACATTCGAAAGATAACCGGAACTAACGACGCTTCCAGCGACACCCATTCGTATAACGGGCAAAGCCGATGCAGAAGGGTTAAGAGAATAGAAATGAGCCGTGATGCGCTTCACGCCCGAAGGAATTCCCGCAAATAGGACGGAAGCGGTATTAGGGTTAGCTACAGAGTTTGAATAGTTGATTCCATAACGACCCAGGGCGGCTGGTGCGCTATTTACGCCTGCAGTCCGAGTGAACGTAAACAGCGCAGGAGATCGACGATCATAGTTCGCTGGCATCGTGGGAGACGTAGAGGAAAGCGATGTAAGCACATCCACAACGCCAGTATCGGAGCGCTGGATAAGGTAGCCGTAGTATGTGGAGTTGGCGATAGCGCCAGTGTCGAGAGAGCCGTTACCTGTGCCTACAGACCACGCGTTGTTAGTGTTTTTCGTGATCGAAGAAAGAAGCTGGATCAGATAATATGGGCTTGCTGACGAAGCAACTGCACCGGATGCGACATCAATATTTGTCGAAGGGGTCCCGCTGTTGGTGGTTGTCGTGAGCCCGTAAATATACCCCTGCAACTGCGGCCCTGATTGCGGATCGCCAAATACATTCGCCTGAAATGTCGTGGCTGCTGTCTTGAAGACCTCGACACGCTGCCCTGGCTGCAAAACAAGAGCAGTAGCACCGTTGATAGTATCGGTGCTGTCAGGGTCAATTTGGACAAGGCCGGTGGAGTCGTTCCAAACCTCGATACGCCAATTGGCTCGAAGATTGGCCGTTACATCAAAAGCCAATGTCGCCGCCGACGTAAACCGGATGGACGCATTATAGTCCGTGTCAAGCGCGGTGTAGTTAGCAGTCTTCACGACATAGGACGCAGGGGAGGAGAAGCGGTATGCGCGGAAATTTGTTCCATCGCAAATGACGTATGCCGCCTCCCCATCCTTTAGGTTGATGGTCGTGAGGCCGTTGATCGTCTCGGCGGCGTTTGGATCAATGATAACGGCCCCGCCATCGGCGCTGACCAAAATGTGCCAGTCCGCGCCAAGTGTAGCGGCAGCGGTCAAGGTCAAAGTAGCGACAGCGCTGAAACGGAGATAGGCGTTATTGTCGTTCGCGACAGCCGTGTAGTTAGCGGCCTTGGTCGTGTAAACCATGCCGTTATCAAGATCACGGCGAAGGATAGCCATAAGCTCACGCAAAGCATTATCGAAGTTCGAGACTGGCGCGGTTCCTTGAATGGACGTGCCGTTAACGTCGATGTTGCTCGCCGGCGTCGTGCTGAAGTCGTTAAAGGTTGTGAGTGCCATTGTGGTTCCTTACCAAAGCCCGCCCTTGCCGCTCGATACGGCATCGCGAAATTGACCTGATTTGCTGTATGTGTCGCGCCCGCGTTCGTTGAGGCTGTCTTTCGACGCTTTCTCTGTCTTCGCGGTCTTTGGCGCATCTGGATAGTAGCTCTTGAGGCCTGTCTGCTTGCCGACGTAGCCACCAGCCATAGCGCCAAGAGGACCAAGCAATCCGCCGCCTACCACGCCGCCAAGGATGCCGCCCAGAAGGCCACGGGTTG
>Ga0181352_1000105_pt1 | contig 38809 bp, 12 predicted proteins | sample Fa13VDMLBSN_FD_130103 | JGI IMG/M metagenome (GOLD analysis project Ga0181352, IMG submission 130103) | Freshwater viral communities from Lake Michigan, USA - Fa13.VD.MLB.S.N | ecosystem: Environmental > Aquatic > Freshwater > Lake | place: USA: Michigan | collected 2013-09-23 | reverse complement strand
TAACAAAATCATTAAGAGTAGTTTTCTCAGGATCACTAATAGGAATTGATCCAGCTTTAATAGGAGCTTCTTCTTCTCCCATTTGAGGTAATTCAACAGTATCTGTAGGACCAGTTCTATTGAATCCAAATTTCTGCATGATTGCATCATCAATAGGTTCCAATACGATAAACATACCATTTTCACTAAGTGTATTGAATTTTGTTAAATCAGCAGTAGGTTTACTTAACTTAGTAATAAAACCATCTTTAGTTACTACCATCTCAATTGGATACAATAAAATACTAGCATCTAATCCACTCATGTTATAGATATTGTTTCTATAAATACTTTGTTGAGCTCTAAAGTATGTTTTCTTGTTACCTCTATTTTTTATTGGTTGACCGTTCTCATCTAAAATTTCTTTTCCTGTCTTTTTACTAATAACATTAGGAACACCTAAATTATTCCAAGTTTTTTCTTGAGCAGCTTTTATATCTACTATGGCTAGATTACCATCTGTATCAATCAATAGTAAGTCTAATTCACCAGTTACCCCTCTTCCATCTCTTGCATTTCTATCAAATACTTTTACATCATTTGTAAATAACTGATAACCACCATCAATCATGTTTCTTCTAAATCTAGTAGCACTACCTGTAACAGGATGAAACATAAAATCAAATGCTTCTTTTGACATCATTTCAGAAACTTTCTTTTCAGTTCCTCTTACGTTAATAACAGAATCATAATTTACTTGTACAAATCCTCCTCTAGGATCAAGAGTTAAAAACTGTCTAATTATGGCATCAAGGTTGATTCCTGAATCACTTGATTCTTTAAATGCATATTTAGAAATTACATTTTCAAGATTTTCAATACTTTGATTAAGCATTAAACTTTCCTTTATACCTGCAATTTTTGTATCAGATTTAAATTGTTCATAGTTTCTAAGACTTGCTAGAAATGCATCTACTCTTTCTTCTAAAGATCCAATAGGATTATCAAGTACTACTTCTCTAAATAAGTTTTGAATACTGTTATCTTCAAGTTTATTAAATACAAATGGAGCTTTGTCTTCTATTTCTTGTTCCATTAAGGAAGCAACTTCTGTTGCTCTCTCTGGTCTAGGATCTTCTGGTTTAGAATCTCTAAATCTTCTACTTTCAAAACCTTCTTCATCTACAGATAAAACTAACTCATTTTGTCTATTGAATATAGTATTTTCAATTCTTTCAATTACTTCTTGAGCAATTGGTTTTAATCTAAATGCTTTTTCTTTACTATCAATATATGCAGCAATTGCTTTCATATCTTCTTTGATAGCTTTAATATCATCTGCAGATAATTTTATTTTACCAGTTTCTGTTTCCAGTTCTTTAGTTTGGATTGCTTTTTCATATGCATCATAAAGATCAGTAATGTTTGTTAAAGGAGTACCTGGTTCTATTACAGCATCACCAAATAATAATTTAGGTGGAGTTAACCCAACTGTAGCATTTTTAATTGCTTCTTGTTTACTCTTTTCATTATACTTATCAAGAATATCTTGTGCTACTGGATCATTTTCCATCCATCTTTCACGAAGAGTATTATATCTTCCAGGATCATCTTGTTTAAGAGTATTTGGTTCATTAGTTCTTGTAGTTAAGAAGTCATCAAATACACCATTAAGTTCTTCCTGTAGATCTTCAGGATAGTCTTCAAACTGATCTTCTATTGAATACTCTCTAACATCAGTAGGATTACCACCAGATTCTACAAAATCTAACTTAGCTTCTTTTACTTGTGCTTCGTATTCATCATTGATATCTGTTAATTCTTTTTGATATTGTTCCCATTCTGGAGTTTCTTCAACATTGATAAAATCTGGAGTTTTGATATTTTTAACTAAATCTTCTTGTTCTTTAATTAAGTCTTCAATTAATGGTTTAGTAGATAAATAAAAACCTGCATTTCTAATTGCATTCTCAGCATCCATTTCTGGATTTGCTTTCATAATTTTATCACGTAAATCAACAATTGTATCTGTTAAATCTGGATTATCAAATATAGCATCTGTTGCATCAAGTAATTCTTGATTATCTATAATATCAGCATTTACTAATCCTGCAGCAGCTTTTTCAATACCAGTTAATGATTCTAAATCAGAAAGCCATTCTTTATATACATCAAGTTTAGCCTGTTCTGATTCTAAATCTTCTCCAACACTGTTCAATGCTTCCTCTGCAAGTTTTCTTAATTCTAGTTCTGTTGCATCATACTTGTCTTTTAAAGCTTGATCAAACTTTTGTTTTGCTAAGTCTAATCTTCTATCTCTATCTTTAGTAAGATTATCAATAATATCTTGCAATACTTCAGCATCTGGTACCGGTTCACCTGCAGGTTTTGTAGATTCTAATTGAGCAGCTCTCTCAAAGATCTTATAATACTTATCATAAAGTAAACTACCTTTAGGTATATATGCATTATTTGCTACATCAATAAAACCTTCTGGTCTATACATTGGATTCTCAATCCATTTTGCAAACTCATCAAGGTCTACAAATATTTTTTGATCAGCTAATTCATTCAATAATGTATTTCTCTCTATATTAGATATCTCTGAGTTTACTATATCTTTAATAAGATTTCTTTTATTATGATATAGATTTTTCATCCATTGAAAGTTTCTCAATAGATGATCATAAAAATCATTAGGATTAGAAAGAATATTAATCAATGGAGCCAGTTCATTCTTTTCATTCTTTAAGATGTGTGTATCAAGTAGATCATCAAATAAAGTATCTATCCCACCCTTGATTGAATTTATCTCTTGTTGTAATTGAAGTTTTTCTTCTTCAGTTTTTGCTAGTCCAAATAAGAGATTTTTAAATGAAGTTTTATATTCATCAAACTCAGTCACTTCACCATTCTCATATTTTTTTAATAGATTATCTATTACTTTTAAGTTAAGCTGTTCTCTTGTAAGACCAGGATTATCTTCTAATAATTTTTCTGTAAGAGCTGTTAACTTTTGTTTAGCAATATAAGTGTTTAATATAGTGTGTTGTTTTTCTTGGAAGTCAGTATATAAACTTAATACTTTTCTTTTTCTTTCAAGATCTTCTGCTGCCATAGGAACACCTGATTGCTCTAATGTTTCTATGTCAGTTTTCATCATCTCAATTTCTCTTTGTAATCTACCAGGATCTGTAAAGCCTGCAAAGTCTGCAAAGTTTGAATTTTTAATAGTAGATAACTGAGCAAGTTTATTATATAACTTACCTATCCTTGCTGATGTATCATCAAAAGCACCTTGTAAAAATACATAGTTAAACAAAGACTGAGAAAATGCTTGATTATATATTTCAGCCATCTTATACTGATAACTATCTTTTTCATAGTTGTTTAAGTCAGCTTGATATTTTGTAAAATTATCTTTTGCTTCACCCCATCTATATGCAATCTTCTTTGCATTTTCTAAAGACTCACCAAAATTTTGTAGTGCTTTTGCACCTTGACCTGGTTTAAGATGCCATGCTTCTTCAATATCTTGAGGAGTAGCTTGTTTGTAATTTTCATAATGTTTAATAAACATATCAAAAGTACCTCTCTGCAATGAACTTATTACTGCAGTTTGAAATGCTGCAAACTTATCATCATGAATTTGTTTAGTAGTAGTTTCTTCAGGATTAGCAACTGTATCATATAATAAAGCTTGTGTAGCATAATTAGTCATTCTTGGATCAAACAAGTAATGACTATTTTCCCACATGGTATTCATATGTTCTACAACTTCATTAGCTGCAGCTTCTCTTTCTTCCATGTAAGTTTTATACTTTGCATCCTTTTTAAAATAGTCATTATAACCCATGGTCATATAACTTTTTATTTTACTAGGAGCCTGAAGTAGACTACCCATTAAAAATCCTGATAAGAATGTTTCAGCACCTTGTGCAGAGAATTGTTTATTGATTGCATCTCCAACTAGTCCAGCACCATAGAAAAAATTCTTTGCTGCATTGTTCTTATATGTATTTACATAATAGTTTTGAGTAGCTTCTTGAAGAACATCTTGTAATGATTCTTGAACACCTTCAACTACATTTGCTTTAAAGTAATTAAGACCTACTTTACCATATGTTGCAGGTCTTCCTAAAGATTTAATTGCATTAACTAATCCAATCTTTTCTTTTGAGAATGTTGATTTTGCAATATTTTTTCCTGGGTTAAATACTAACTGATACTCTTTATTAATATCACCTAGTACTGTACCAAATCCAAATTTAGGTGCTCCCTTTAGAAAACTAGCATTAGTCAGTGAAGGAAAGACAAGTTTATTTGAATAAAAAATAAGTGCAGTATTATTAAGAGTATTCCAAAATGAAGCTTTAGTAGCTTCTTTCATCATGTTCTCTTGTTCTTCTAATGAAGGAGCTTGACCCTTGTTTTTTGGATCAGCAACATATTCATTATACAATCTATCATATGTTTGATATTTTGTAAAACCTCCTTCAAGTTTACCTTCTGATAATGCTAAGTTCATTACCATCATGTCATGCCAGAATGCACCTGCTGTTTTAGATGCTCTTGCAAGGTCATTTATGTTATTAATATTTTGACCAAATAAAGCTCTTGTAGTATTACTTGCTGGATTTAAAAAGTTACCAAAGTTTGCAGATGCAGTTTTAAAAAGACCTTTTGCCTTTGACAATTGACTATAATCTTTCATAGTCTCAGCAAGCTTAATTGTACCTTTAGCAGTATTATATAATCCTTTAGGTACTTGAGAAAGCTTATTCATAAATTTACCAAGACCAAATCCTGCACCAACAAGTCCACCGGCTGGACCAGCAGCTCCTGTAAGACCTTCAATAAGAACAGATTCTACAACACCTTCTGTAAGTATACCCATAGAATAGGATGCTGAATTAAAGAGGTTTACAGTAAACCCTCCAAGACCACCTTTACTTGACTGACCTATTGCATTATAGTATTCATAGTCTCTTGCACTTTGTTCATCTGCATTAAAAAGACCATCACCACTTATTACACTTGCATATGATTTAATAGGGTCCATAAACCCTTTAGACATCATAGGCCATGCAGAATGATTCCACCATCTAGATAAATCATCACTAAATGTTGTTTTTGAATTGAACCAAGCTTCATTATCTATTAATGGACTAAACCCAATTTTATTAAACGTCTCTTGACCATAACCTTTAATCCTATCTCTAAATGTTCCTTTAGGAGAACTATCATAACCAAAGGCATATCCATAATTATTAGTATCTTGAGCACCGTTAATCTTGTTCATTGTTTCATTAAACAAAGCTCTACCAGCTGACACAGGATCATTAGGAACATTTTGTTTTACCTGAGACGGATAATAGTTTGGTGATGCACCAGTCCCATAATCTTTAGTAGGATAGATAGGATTTATAACTGGATGTGGTTGATTAAAATCAAACTGGATCGGTCCAGCTTGTTCAATTCTAGCAGGGTTCAAAGAATCACTTTGAGCTGCAAAATCATCCATAGAAACAGGATTAGTATTTTGAGAGTTTTCTGCCATAGTTTTTAATATTTCCAGAATGCATTAGATGGATTTGCTCCAAAATTTTCAGGTTTCATTGCATTAGTAAGTGCTTTTTCATTACCACTTTTATGAAATTCTCTAAAAGTTTGTAGATTTTCTTTATCTTGTTTGGCAATTGCATTAAACATTGACTGCTCAATCTGATCAATTGTTTGACCACTGATTTTATTATCCATTATTTGTTCAATCTCATCTGCAGTACCATCAGGTCTCATGATTCTTAATTTAAAAATAGCACTGTAATCTTGACCAGGTACACCATTAGTTTTTCTCAATGTGTATGCTCCAGCATTATGTGGACTAGTAAATTCAATAGGACCATTTTTTAATACAATTTCAGTTGCTGTTGGAGTAGAAGCATTCCAAAGTTTATGTGACCAATATTCATGTGGTGCAATAGCTGTAATACCATTCTGTACAATTTTATCTGTCATTTGTGCAAGTTGTTGAGGTGTATATTCACCCTCTACAGATTTCATAACTTCTTCTACAACAGATCTTGGAATATTAAATGTAGTTGATCCTAGTTTACTGTTCTCCATGGCTACTCTTGATGTACCTAACATAAAGTCTGGTGTACCTTTTTGCCCAAGTTTAGAAAATAAATTAGTCAAAAGACTTCTTGCTAATTTATCATCAAGACCATCATTTTTATAATCTACGTCTCCATCTTCATTAGTTGGAATATTATTTCCAAAAGTGAATTTAAATTTAGTATCATCTCCCATAGGTAGTGCTAATGCATCTTGTATAGCTTGTGCAGCAGCTTGATAACCAAAGTCTCCTGCATAGTCAGCATCTACTTTTACCATTTGTGTTTTAGATGATAATGAAATCATGTCTCCACTTCTAGTACCAGCTTCTTCTATAAATGATTGCAATGCTTTATCAGGATTTTTTTCTGATGCTAATTCAAGATATGATTTATCAAGTATATCATTTATCCATGAAGAAGCAACATTTTTTCTATTACCTGTGGCAGCATCATAAGTTGATTCCATAGAATAAATTCCCGGAATGTATTCCCACCAACTTCTATCTCTTGCACTTTCTGTACTTTTAATAAAGTTAGCTCCTAAAGTTTTAGTAAGTAATTGATCAATACCACCAGACTCTTTTCTCATCTGATCCCAATTGTATCCACTAGCAACATATTCATTCATTACTAAATTCACAGCATTGTTAATCTGATCATTGGTTACTTTAATACCTTGCTCATTTAATTTTTTAGCTTGGAACTGAAGATTCTCTTTAAATTTATTTTCAATTTTTTGAGTATTCTCCATTTGAACAATTGACATAGCAGCATGTCTTCTACCATACACTTCTAGATTAAGTGTTTCTTGGTGATTGTTATACTGCTTTGCAAGATTATTACCACTATGTTGTTTATTAAAGTTTATAAGCACACTATTTAAATGGGACATTGCACCAGTTTTATAGTGTTGTTTTATAAATGCATTTTTATCACCTTGTAAATAACCATTATATACCTCATTCCAAATTTGTTTTGCTTTAGTTTGATCAGGATATTTTTTACCTTCATTGATAATTTTATCTATAGTAGGGTCATCAGCTCTAAAGTGATTTAAAATTTGACCTAATTGTTGGTTAGTAAGCATTTTACCATTATTGCTATTTACCAATGAATTAATATAAGTCATCATATTCTCAATTCCAGGACCAACTTTTTTAAGTACTGTTTCATCAATAATTCTATTGTTAAGTGCATCAAGTTGTTCTTTACTTCCTGATGATTGTCCAGATTCTTGTAACCCACTTAAAGTAATTAACTCATATCCTGATTTTTGAGGATCAAGTTCAATAGTACCATCTGGTTTACGGTAAGCTCTACCATCTGTAACCATTTGATCTTGATACTTAGTAATACGTTTTAATTGTTCTGCCTGTTCATTTTCTGCAAGTTTCATTTTATGAGCAGTATTCAATCTTGCATTTGCTTGTGATTCCCTAAACTGTGCTATAGCAACAGCATTTGGTTTGTACTCAATTTCATAGTTACTATATGCATATGTACCTGCAGCATTGTTGATATCAACACCTGCTTTGTATGATGCAAATCCTGCATCTACTTTTAATCTAGCAAGTTCAATATTATTTAATAAGTCATCAGCAGCTGATGAAGGTGATGTAATAAGATTAGTATTAAGTTTTGCATTAACATCAGAGGTTACTTTCTCTACTTCAGTAGTAACACCCAATAATTTATTTAGCTCTTCTTCATATGTACCTTGTTGAGGATTGACATTACCACGAAGAATATCACCTTGAACATTTGCTTGTAAATTTTGTGCAGTATTACTTTCATCTTTAGCTTTTACTTGATTAGATGCAACTACATTTTTAAGCCAGTTATACTTTTCTTTTAAATATTGTTTCTCTGCTTCAAGTTTATTACCTCCAAATTTTTCTGCATTTTGAGTTGCATGATCCATTCTTTCTACAAATGCAAGTTCTCTATAGTAATCTTGCATAGCTTGGTTATTACCATACTGAGCCCAAAATATTTGTTGAAGACCAGGAAGTAATTGTTCACCATTTTTCTTTCTAACCATGTACATACCATCAGGAGTTTGTGTTACCATTCCGATGTCATACTTTTTAGCAAAATCCATATACTCTTTAAGAACATCAACTTTAGGAGTAAATTTAGCATCTCCCATCATTAAGGTTTCATCTAAAGTAGCATCTTTAAACATTTGTCTTCTATATTCTAAACCTCTGATACCTTCAGCATACCATTTAGAACTTTGTTTAGGATCACTAGAGTTTTTTAATGAGTCAGCATCAGCATATGTATTTTTCCAATTCTTAGTCCATGCCATATCTTTAATAAGATACTTATCTTCATAGAATGGTCTGAATACTTGTAGTGCTTGATTTACATTCTGCTCTAGGGAAAGATCAAGTCCTGAAACTCTTTTTAAATTAAAATCAATCTGTTTTAATAGTTCATCTTTCTTTTTAATATTTTGATCATGTGTAAGGTCTGCACCATACAATTGACCATATAAATTATTTAACTGATTCCAGTTCGTATCGTACTGGGTCTGTTTTGTTTGTAACAGATTTGCATAAAAATTCAGGTCCGGTTGAAACGGCTGATAATCTGGTATATAATCTGTGACTCCTTGTAAATACGTTGCCATAATCTATCTTTGTGTAAAACTATTAAAATTTTTTAAGTTTATTAAACCTGTAAAGTTTACATTAAAAATGGTAGCCATGAATCTAAATAAACATATCCATTAGACTGTCCACCTTTCTTTTGTTTTCTTTGTGTACCATACATACCCATTCCTATTTGAGAATTTGCTCCAGCTGATGTATTTGTATTTCCTTGTTGTGCCATTAAATTCTTAACACAATTTGTTTGATCTGTTGCACCAGGATTCATTTGTCTACACTGTCTGTAAGCTTCAGCTTGTGTCATAGTAGTTCCAGCACCCTTTCCAGTTACTTGTCTATCACCTGGTTTAAATTCCATTCTACCACCTACACCAGGTCTTACTGCATAATTAGGATACATTTGGTTTAATGCATCTGTTTGCCACTTATTAGTAATAGCATTTGTATAGTAGTTTCTTAAGTTGTTTCTCATTGCCAATTTAGAGTTATCAAACTGTTGATTAGCAACTGTATTTTGATCATATAGTCTTTGAGCAGTTGCTTGTTTCAACATTGATTCTTGGTTAGCAATATCAGTACCTTTTAATTCAAATTGATTTGCTATGTTAACATTAGCATTGTTATACTTAGAAAGTATATCTGCAGCATTCTTAGCAGCTTGACCTTGTATACCAGATGATCTTGCAGACAGTGCTTGAGGTCCTGCAAACTGTGCCATACCTTGGGTTTGGATGTTTGCTTGTTCTGCATTAGCAGCAAGTTCTCTAGTAGGATCTAAGAAAGTAGGTCTTGGTTTTTGTAACTCTACTGCAGGTGCCCACGGCATGTATTTTTTAACACCCATTAGATCTCCAAATGCACCAGTAGTTTTAATTGTATCTTGTAACCACCATTCTGCAGGAGGTCCTTCAATATCAATATCTTCATCTTTTTCACATGGAGGACATTCACCATTTACAGGCTCTTGTTCTATAGTAGTTTTTTCTCCTGTTTTTTCATCAATGATTACACAAGGACATTTCTTTTTTTCTACTGATGATGTACTACATAATTCTGGATTACATTTATTTTGTGTCTCATCCCATTTACCATAATCAGGTTTTGTTTCATCATCACATTGACATGGTGGATTATTTGGATCTGTTTCATACTCTACTGTATTTCTTATAGCACCTGTTAAGTGACCTGATGTTGTATTACCAGTGGTAGACTTCTTTGGAGCAAAGAAATCATCAATAGGAGAAATTCTAATTCCTTTTTGTTTTGGAAATAAAGGTGACATAGATGTTTCATCATCCACACCTCTTTGTAAATCACCTCTTAAATTTCTTAATGCATATTTTGTATCGGCATCATAACTATCATAATTTTCCATAGTTAATGCATAACCATGAAATGTTGCTTGTTGTAATGCTCTAGTTTTAGTATCATTCTCAAATGGTTCACCAATTTTATTTGATACCTGCATCAATGATAATGAAGGTATACCAGTATTAGGGTCAATGTTTCCTCCAAAATTTGTTGCTAAATGTTTTTTGTATGCATTAAACTCAGCTTCATTTGTTATTGGTGTTCCTGTTGCTGGGTTTATTACTTTTTTACCAGTTCCATTAATTACCTGAGATTTAAAGTCATTCCAACTTCTAAAACCATTACCCCTATCATTAAACATTTCAGGATCAACACCATATCCTTGTATTTTAAGATTTCGTTCTTGACTTTGTAAAAAGTTATTTACAATTTCATCATCTGTAGGCATTGCATAACCTCTGTCAGTCCAATTAGTTGATGGACCAGTTGATCCTTTACCTCTAAAATGTTTTTCATTTAAAAGAGCAGCTTTTGTGTTATTTATTATTTGCTCTCTTACTTTAGGATCTTTTACAGATTCACTAACAATGTAATATTGTGCTGCTGCCAATTTAGCAGAAGGTGTATCTCCACCAAATGTATTAAGATCTATACTACCATAATCACTAGCTGCTTCTTTTTTAAATCCTTTAAAAGTTCTTGTTTTACCTGAAGAATCTATAACTTGAATAGGTCCTTTAAGTGTACCACTTTGTCTTTCTAAATCAGCAGTATATAATGCTTTTTCAAAAGATGCTTCATCAGGATAATCAGATCTTTTTATTATTTTACCATCATCTGCTTTAGGGAGTGGAAACATTGGTCCAGATCCTGGAATAGGTTTTGGTCTACCTTGATAGTTTTGAGACATACCAGATCCCATAGCCATACCATACTCTGCTTCAGGAATATCTTCTTCATTATACTCTGGTTCATCATAGAATGGCATATCATAACCACCCATAGACATACCATACATAGCCATAGGAGGAGCTTGTTGTCCTTCCTCAGACATCATTTCTTCTGGTCCACCACCTTGTAATTCTTGAAGTACTTCTTGAATAAGACCAACAGCCTCTTCTTCTGAAGCACCCAATTGCATAAATATTTCTACTATAGCTTCAGGAGGAAGTTCATTTTGTAAAAGACTTGCAACAACTTCTTGAGGATCAGCACCTTGTTCTAATGCAGTACTAACTTCTTGAACAATTTCCATCATTTGATTACCACCTTCTTGCTGTGGTTCTTCTATCATTTCTTCTTCAGGAACTTGTTCTATACCTTCTTGTGCTCTTCTTAATCTTCTATAACCACCACCGTACATCATCATTTCTTCTGGTGAAGGTTGTTGCATTTGTTGTTCTGTAGGTTGAGCAACAGGTTGACCTTGATTCATTTGTTCTGCTGCAGCAACATCATCAGATTGTTCTTCTGACTCCATTGTTTCTTCAGCATTTTCATCAATTTTATACTTACTTTTTATTTGATTAGAAAGTGCTGCAATTTCTTTATTTGGAGTTACATCTTCTTCAGTAATACCTTTAGCCTCCATACAAGGTTTTGCAACTGCAGGAATACCTTGAGGAAAACCTTTCTTTGCTTCTTGTGCAAGTGCAAGACATCCAAGTTTAATGACAAACTTTTTAATCATTAACTCAGCTGTTTTTCTGTCTAAATGATCTGACTCAGGATCTTCAAGAATTTTTCTGTACTTCTGTATATCATATTGTTTAGCAAGAGAAGCTGGAGTATATGCTTTCTTTGTTCCAACCTTACCAAACATTTCAAGAATTTCAGGATCTTTTATCTTCATACTTCTAGTATCACTAAAGATAAAAGTATCATCAGGAAGATTTAATGGAACTCCACCACTATGATGTCTTGGTCCTTTGATGATTTGATGTTCTGGAAACCCATCACCATTGATGTCACCATATACTGTTTCACCTCCTTCTGCTTCAAGATTTGCTTCTTCTCTAGGGACAGCAGTGATATATTTACTTTCACGAAGTTTTGGTTTACCAATATATGCATTATAATCTGCTCCCCCCATTGCAGGAACATCATTTGCTAAAGCACCTTGAACTTGATATCCAGTTCTTGCTATTGGTAATTTTTTTATTCTAACCTTTATCATTTGAGATATATTAAATATAATCTACTTCACCACCTGCAGCTAAAAATTGTTCTAGCTCCCATGGTTCCATTTCTACTGTTTGACCAACTTTATAACCACTAGATCCACCATCTTGCATAAATCCACCATACTTAGATACTACAGTATCTCCAGCAAAGTTACCAAAAGTAGATCTACTATTTCTATCTTGACCAGCATAAGGATCTCTATACATACCCACTCTTTGTCCATAAGCAACATAATCACCCTCATCTATTTGATTAGTAGAACCTACTGTTTTTGTAGGATCTTGATTATCAAGTTCTAGTTGATAGTTTTGTTTATTCATCTGCCTTCTGTTAGCAATACCTAATGGATATCTTATACCAACATTATTAAAAACATTTACCAACTCTTCACCACCAAAGGCACCTAATCTTTTAGCTCTTTTTTCTTGTACAATTAAGTCTGATTCTTCTTCAGCATTATTCTCTGTTGAAGCAGGAGGAGTCCAGTTTTTAAAAGGTTCACCATTTGCATCTACAGTCTTTCCAGTTTCAGGATCAAGATTAGCTCTTGATGTAGTTCCTGTTGCAGTTATATTTGCAAAAGGATTAGTAGGTATGTTTCTATCAGGTTTAGGTATTGCAGATGGTGCATCTCCTAATCCTAAACCTGCAGCAAAAATTTCATCTTGTTTACCTTGTCTTGTATTTGGATAACCATTTGTATTAGAACCAAGATTATTTCCTAAACCAGTACCTAAATCAAATGGACGGAATGTTCCACTAGGAAAATCCCATCCACCACCGTCATTAATACCACCTGGTAAAAATCTTCTTAAAGCTTTTTTGTTATACATACTATTTCTTTTTTGTAAACGGTTTAATTATTTTTTTACCTAAGTTTTTATAATAATCTATAGGTGCTCCAAAAGCTTTATCAAATCCTTGTTGAAGTCTATACTTTGCAGCAGCTGAACTAAATTTTACTTCACGTGGACCTTCTTTTTTGTTTTCACGTTTAGTTTTTTCTTCTTTGTTAGCACTACTATTACTTTTGTTTTTAGAACCTTTTTTATTCCAACCTTTTCCTACACCATAATCCATTAATGCTTTCATGTCAGCTTCAGAAAGTTTTCCATCTGGATTCCAGATATCTAATTGTCTTTTTGGAGAAAGCATGTTTTTTCTATAAGTTAAAGTTGCATATGGATTACCTAACTCTTTACCTGCATATTTTTGCAAATCTTTAAGTGTTAACCTATCACCATATTTTGTTTTATAACCTCTAGTTTTAAATATAGGATTCCAAGGTAAGAAAATATTATGAAGACCTGGATCACCAGATACCATTCTAGCATTATATTTTGTTTTCATTATAGGAACACATTGTCCATATGCTTCAATCCATACAGTTCCTGGTCCACATTTAGTTTGTGTGTTAGTATTTGAAGTATTTGTTGAGTTAAAATTTAGTGAAGGCATAGATACAGGAGCTCCAAAATCTTGATATTCATTAAGTGATTTATGATGAAAAGATGCATAGTCTTGATAATCATCTCCAGATTCATCTCCAGCTTTCCAAGTTTCAAAATCTATACCTGGATGAGTTGTTGCAAAATCATCTTTTTCACCTTCGGCCCATTCTTCAAATGGCATAACATCTGCCACCATTCTGTTTTGACCAGCTCTGTTAGTTATTTCTATACCATCACTTGCTTCTGGTAACATATTAGATTCATAATAATCAGGAGCTTCATCATAACCACCATATATAAATCTAGTAAGTGGATTATTCATATCCATATTTACAAAACCACCTTCTTCAGCTTCTTCACAAGGTACACAAACTTCTTGCATAACTTGTTTACCCTGAACATATATTGGTTTTCTTTTACTACATGGACACCATTCATCATACCTTTTTTGCATTTGTTTTTTTAGTTCACTATCTTTTTGAATAACTTTTCCTTCTCCTTTTTTATTACCTTGTTCATCATAATTTTCTGAATCACCTTTCGTATCAGGATTAAAAAATTCATCATAGTAATATTGATCCTCCTCATTCCAAGGTCCAATCTGTGGATAATGTTCTTGATTAGGTATTGCATTGTAAGGCATTTGCCATCCTGGATTTTGTGGACTAGGATGTTCTTGTTTGAATTGATTTTTCCATTCTAAATACTGTGGATCTTGACTCTCTCTATCAAGCATTTCCATAGGTTCACCTGTACCATTACTTGGATAATCTTCGTCTCCAGGTTTAACTATTTTTTTAGGGGTGTTTTTATGAAATTCATCACCTCTCCAATCTTTATAATCATTAACATCTCTTCTATATTCAAGTTTATCTAAATACTCTCTGTACTCTGGATCATTAAGTATTTGCTGTCTTGTAGGATTAACTGGTGTAGTTTCATCTTCAACACAATCTTGTATTAATTCATCCCAATGAGTTCCAGGAGGACATGGTTCACCACCTTCTGCCATTTGATTATTTGACATAGGTTGTTGCATTCCTTGATTTGATTGATCATCACCCATAAAAATATTCATAAGTTGAGGATCTCCTGATTTTTGTACAAGATTATAAAGTTCTTCATTTGCAGCTTTGTCAGATTGTTTTTTAAGAAAAGGAACCCATTCCTTCTTTTTAGCAACGTCTCTATCAAGATTATCTAGTCTACTACCTTTTCCTAATGAAGTATCCTGTGCTTCTCCACCAGGTTCAAACATTTGTTGCATTCTTTTAAGAAACTTCTTCTTATGTGCTCCACCATCTTTATAACCAGGAGCTAATTCTCCCCATCCTTTATCATGAATTGTATCACCATTATTAATATACATTGAATCTAATCCATAATTATTTTCTTTGTAATCAACTGTAGGACGTGATCTTCCAAATTTATTATCAAATGAAAATCCGTTACCTGGTTGTTTTATTTGAGGTAATCCATTAGGTTGATCTTCTGCTCCTATTTCCCAATCTTTAGTATCTCTATTGTAGTAAAGATAACCAGCACCTAGTCCAGCACCTAATAATCCAGCACCAATCATAAAGTTTCTACCTGTAAGATAGTTTCTATTAGCTTGTAGATTATAATCTGCATATTGAGTACCAAATGGTTGATCACCAAATGTCATTCCTCCAGGTGCTTGTGGTCCAAGTTCTCTTTGTCTTCCAAAATAATCTACTGTAACTTTATTTGATTCAGGATAGAATTTATTTCTTGCAGCAAATCCAGGATAAGTAAATGGTAAAACATATGGTGTAAATAATGCAGGTTTACCTATCATATTCCATGCTGCATTCCAACGTGACCCTGGAGTTTGTTTTAAAGGTTCTGAAGATACAACTTCAGGATACTTACTTATATCTAAACCACTTTTATATTTTTTAGTAAATGGAAAAGTGCCTGATTGATTATACCAATTTAATTCATTACCCTTATAGTAACTTTTTTGTATCATCTCTAAAGGCATTCCTGTTTTGGTATCAATCAATGATTCTGTAGCAGGATCAAAGAAAAACTCATCTTTAATTGTTAATTTGTTTTTATCAACTCCTTTTAATGGAGTTTTAACATCAGTAATTAATTGAATTTTAAGAGCACCATCTGAATCTTTTACTAATTTTATTTTAGTATTACTTTTTTCATTATGTAAACTTAAAAAGTTTAATTCAGGAACTTTAGATGTTGGAAACTCTAATTGAACAGAACCATGATTCTTTAATCCTGTTTGAACACTATGATTTAATAAAACATCTTTGCTCAACATTTCATATAGTTGTGGACCCATGTTAAATGCAAGACCACTACTGTATGTACCATCTTCATTCTTTTGAAGAGTTTCTGGTTTATATTCCTTATCTCTTAATATCTTATAGATATCTTCATAAGTTTTAGTTGCTGTAGTAGCAGGTTCTACACCTTCTCTACCTCCTATAAGACCAAATGCTTTACTTGATTCTGCCCAATTTTCAGGTCTAATGTAATTAATACCTGTACCTAGTACTTGTGCAGCAGTACCCATAACACCTCTTTTTGGTGCTAATGCATTTTTAGTATAGTATGCATTCTGTAAATTTTGAAACCAATTAGGTTGTGCACCTTGAGTTACTTGTGGTTCTATTCTTATTGTAGGTTCTACTTTTACTTCTGGTTTAGGTGGGGGAGGAGGTGGAGTTTTTTCTTTAGCTTTTACACCTTTTCCTCTTGCAGCCAATGGTAAATTAATATGTGAACCACCATGTTTTGCTGTAGGTAATAAATCATTTGGTATATCATCACTACCAACATTTCTATAATTATATACACTTTGTAAATATGCATTTAGGTCAGGAGTCTGCATATCACTACTAGGAAGATTAAAACTTTGTAACATAGCTTCTACAGACATAGGAGCTTTTTGTTCCATGCTTAATTGTCCTGGATTTGAATATTGTTCTATTACAGTATCTTGAGGTGTTTGTTCTTCATCAAAGTAATTATCATACTCACCACCATCATCATAAGAACCACCATACATCATCATTTGTTCTTGACCACCTTGTAGTTGTTGCATGACAGATTGTATCACTTGTCCTACTTGTTCTTCACCCATTCCAAACTGAACAAATATTTGCATAATTGCTTCTGGTGGAATTTGACCCTGTAATAGTTGTGCAATGATATCTTCAGGTTTAGCTCCTTGTTCAAGTGCTTGACCAACTTGTTGCATTATTTGTTGCATTTGATCTCCACCACCTTGTTGTTGTTCAGGTTGTCCTTGACCTTGCTGCATCATCATTATCTCTTCTTCAGATGGTTGCTGCATTCCTTGTTGAGCTCTTTTAAGTTTTCTTCTAAGTGGACCACCATACTTACTTAGTTCTTGTTGCTCTTGTTCCTCCATACTTCTATCATTATAATAATCCATTGCATCATAACCTGTATCTCCTTCTGCTTCTGATAAAGCAAGTTGTTCATCTTCATCTGGAGTTCCTGGATTTTGATTTTGCATCATAGGTGCTGAAGGTTCAGATTGTTCTTGAGGTGCTTGAGCTACTTGATCTTCTTCATCTTCTTGTAGACTAGCTGGATCTGCATAACCATCTTGTGCAAGTTTTTGCATAACAGTTTGCATGATTTTATATGCCATTTCTTGTGGCATACCATACTCCATTAATAATTTTCTAAAAACTTCTTGAGGATCATTACCATCTCTAACAGAAGAATATGTATCAAGCATAATAACCTGCAATTTATCTTGAAGACCATTACCCACTTGCATTCCTACTTTTGCTTTTGGAAGTGCTTTATCTAAGAATTTTGCAGTCTTGTTATAGTATCCTGGAGTTTCACCTGGACCAGCTTTTCTTATTCTTACAGACTTTTTCATACAATGTGTTATATATAAATATACTAAAAATTAATTTAATCAATAAACTTTTAAAGTTTATTCTTCTTCAACTATGTAACCACCTTTAACATACTTGTCTATTTCAGACTTAGATAGTTTCATACTTATTCCACCCCTTTTATTTTTATATCCTGGTTCAGAGGTTATTTGATTCCATGCATCACGTCCTTTAAATGGCTTTAATGTAGTGGACTTAAAATTATTTAATATTGGTAATTTTTCTGTTCCAAGGTTTATATTTTTTAAAGCACTTTCACTTAATAAACCTTTGTTAGCTACACTTGAGTTATAACTACCTACATAGTTTTTTAAATACTCTTCTTGTTCAGGTTTAGTAAATTTAGATCTCCAATTAGGCATACCTACATTCGGAAATAAATGTGAAAAAAGTTCAGGATCAAAAGGAGGTAATCCTTGTTCTGTATTCTTAACACTTTGTACATAATCATCTAATTTACCGGTATTCCATAGTATATCATCAAACTTCATCCTTGCCATATCATACTCTAACTGCTTCATTAGCATATCATTAAATTCAAGTCTACTAAAGAAGTCTTTTCCTGATGCAGCCCACTGTGGTCCATCAAATGCATTCATCATTTGATTTCTTACCTCCCAACCATCTGACCATGGTTTAAAGTCAAAGTCTCCTACATCTTTAAAAGTATCAGAACCATATGCAGGAAGTTTTTCAAATGATTTATTCAATGATTCATTTGCATCTTTAAGTCCTAACTCTTTCCAATTTACTGTATTATAATCTTCAGGATTTACATAATACCATTCTTCACCTTTTGGTAAATACTCATTACCAAATCTTATTGGTGAGAAACTATCAAATGGTATATTTTTTGCCAGATCTTTAGTAGCTTGATCTAAGTTTGGTCTTATTTTTTTATGCTGACCTTCTTGTGGTAAACTATTCCATGTTTTCCAATAAGCATCATTAAATTCAGAACTTGGCTTAAATGCAGGAAGTTTTTTACCTGATATATCTGGAAACCAATTAGCATTAGCAACCATGTCTTTAAAATTAAGCTCACGTGGTTTTGGTTTTGGTCTAGGTTGATTTAACTTAACAGGAAAACCATACCTTGCTTTAGGAAGTTCACCACCTTTTTTAAACTTAAATTTTAAAGGTGAGTATGATGTTTTTACTACATTAGATGGATTACGTAAAGCATCTTTTTCTAATGCTTGATAAAACAAAGCTGCATATGATTGTAATGCTCTATTAGCTATACGTTCCATATTTCCTTTAGTAGGTACAAGTCCTGTTGCAGGATCAAAAGCTCCTTCAAGCATATGTGCATTTAAGGTTGTTTCTGGTATATTATATTTTGAAAGATCAAATATTGGATTTTCAGACTGAAGTTGTTTTATATTAGACTCTACATTTCCAAAGTTCCCCTCTTTTATTTTATCATTTAATTTATCAATAACCTCTTTATATTTTCCATCTCTATATAATTCTTGAAGATTAACAAGTTCTTTTTTTAAATTTATAACTTCTGGTTTAAAATATGTGGCTACAGGTTCTAATACTTTTTGTCCAGGATGTCCTATAACAGGAACTTCAGGTGGTCCCATCCAAGATTGATAAAATACATTTTTATTTGGCTCATTTGAAAAAGTAAATGTACCTATATCACCTGCTGCTGCATCTTTACTACCATGAAATTGTTTAAGTATATTTGCTTTAGAAAATGTTTTATTTTCAAGATCTTTATATTTTGAAAACATATCAAATGCTGAACCACTATAATCAAATGGATATCTTAATAATGTTGCATAATTACCATACGTATTATTAAGAATACCACTTTGTAATTGTTTTGGCATACCTGACTGATTTCCAAAAGTATATACTGCATCAAGACTAGTAGGAGTACCTTGTTTTCTATTTGACAAATACATTGTTTCATATGGGAGTAAACTTAAACCATCTCTTCTACCATATCTCATACCAGGCACATGTGAAGAACTATACATAGCCATTCCTACAGGATCTTCAGTAAGTCCATATTTTATATAAGCATCTTGATCTAATATAGAAAGTGGAGTTTTTGTTCCTGAGCTAGAAGTTCCGGCTTCAAGACTAGGTTCTACATTTCTTACAAAAGTTAATGCATCTTGTATACCTCTTTTAGTAGCTAAATTTAATAAGTTTGGATATGTTACTAAATTACCTTCAGATAAAGATGGTTTAATTATATTTCTGTTTTTCAGATTTGCTATTAAATTCATAGTCTCTGGAGCTGATGAACGTAAATACTGATTGAAACTAATGTCACCTAATTGTTTAGAAATCTCAGTTCTTGTAGGAATTTTGGGAACTTTCACATCTAGTTTAAAAGTTTTACCTGGTTTTCCTTTTGCATATTTAGGTAATATCTGTCCACCTGTTTGTTTATAGTTTATTCCAAAACGGTTATTATTCATAGCAGGTAAATCATTCAGTGTTTTGATATAGTGTATTCTTCCTGTAGTAGGGTGAATATATGGTCTCGGACTATTTAGTACATCACTTTTAAAATTTTGTAATCTGTCTGTTACAGGCTGTGTTAATTTACTTGTATTTATTAAAGATGGTCTACCTAATGAGTTTCCAATAAATTGATTTGCATTACCTAATGCACCTTTACCTATATGAGTTGCCATGTATGCATTTATAAGATTTGGTGATATCTTATCCCAATCTAATTTTAATTCACCATTTTCATCTCTTCCAATTGCATCATAAATATTACTATATGCTTGAGTTCCAAAACCTTGTACAGTTTTTCCTGTTTCAGGATCAGTATGTGGAACAAAAGCATGATTTAAAAAGTATGTATTTAATGCAGTATTTGGTGTTACTAAATTATTTACAGCATTACCAATACGTGGTAAATATTTACCTGTTTTTAATGCTGCAGGTACATACTTAGCTGCAGGAGCAAGTAACTTTGCACCCATTATTCCTTGTAATTTTTTTGATGCAGGTAATGCTGCAAACAATGCATTCATACCTATATCTCCCCAATTTGCTTGAGGATCATCATGTACTAATCTTCTACTTAAACCTCTTCCTGTTAAACCAGCAAAATAAAAAGGATTCACTAAACTAGTAAATTGTGATATAGGATCCTGTTGCATTGATTGTAAATTCTCTTGATATATTTGAGATGCACCCGTACCATATGTATCATCAAGCCAATCTAAATCTGCTTGATAAGGTTGATCTCCAATTAATCCTAATAATGGTGCTTGTAGTTTTCCTGATTTCCAATCCATTACTGTATCATATGGATGTTGAATTAATGCCATACCTTGATCTATAGCTTTTCCATACCATGGCATATCTTCATACATTTTTGCCATTCTTTGTTTGGTAATCTGTAAATCTTTATTATATTTATCTGTTAATAAATTGGTTTCTTTAATTTTATAGGCTTCATCAAATAATGCTTGACCGTAAGTAGGTTGTCTTTTATAATTTTCTAAAAAATTTTTACCTTCTGGAGATGCAGCAAATGCATAGAAGTTATTTCCATATTGTTCTTTCCATCCCTCTTTCTCTCCTCTATACTGATCATTAATAATATTTTTTTCAGTAGGATTTATATTATTAGCAAAAGCATACTGTAGATGTGCTAATGCTTCCTCATTTGTTGTAAGATCTCTTTGTTGTTTTAATTTGTCTTTATCTTTATATGCACTAACATCTCTTCCTCCAAATCCTTCTGAATATCCACTTAGAGCACCAAAGTTTACTTTTTCATCACCTACTTTAGTTCCTGTACCTTTTACTTTATTAAAAAATTGTTCTACAATTTTTGCTTTTTCTTTTCTATAATAATCAGGATTTTTTGATACATCTTTACCTTTAGTAAGTGCATTAATTTTTTTAACAGCATTATTATATTCTGTAACATACTGATTATTTAATCCACCTTGTGTTAACTGATCCCCTAATGAAATTTCTTCTAAATCAGTCATCCATCTATTACCGTAAACATGATCAAACAATCTGTCATTAGTACTTTGATAAGAACTTTGTGCTATGTTAAAATTATTTGTTTGAGCAATTTTTTTAGTTTGATCGTTTATATATTTTTTATAATTACTAATTATTGTATTTTCATTTTTATTCTTATTCCTACCTTTATAATCATAATCAAATAAAGCAGTTTCTTTACCATTTATATATAGTCCTCCTTCTGAACCAACTTTAATATTAGATTTATCTACAGGTTGCCAAGTAAAAGTTGCTTGTTTATTATTTGAATCAGAAAATGGACTTTTTTTATCATCAGTTGTTGAATAGTCAACTACTTTAAAATCTTCATTATTAGGATCATTGGTGTATTTGTATACGTTACCTGTTCTATCTTTAGTATACATTACACCATTGTTGTCTACATAATATTTTGTTGCATTGTTTATAAAATCAAAATCTTCAGCTATATCTTTAAAGTTACTTTCAATTCCAGATGGGATACCGTAGTTTTTATCTTTTACTAATTTTCTTTTTACTTCATCAGCAGAAAATCCTTGTTTAGTCCACTTATCAATAAAGTCTTGTCCTTGAGCAAGATAGTAATTATGCACATCCTTTAAAAAAGGTGCATATTCTTTCTTAAGTTGTTTAGCATCAAGTCCATGAAATTTTTCAAACTCTCCAGGTTGTACACCATACTGAACCATCATACCTTGTATAGCCGGTCTAGGATATAATCTTACTTCATAGTTACCGTCTCCAAGATCTTTTTTATCTAAATAAAATGCTGATTTACCAGCAACGTTTAAATCTTTATCATTATACCAATCCTGCAAAGTAGTACCATCAGATTGTTTTTCTTCCCATTGTTCTTTTTTGTATGTTCTAAAAGGTTCTAATGAACCTTTCTTATGTTTATTACCTCTTGTAGTAGCCGTCTTGATATATGTATCAATTTCATTTTCATAATCTAATTGAGCTTTTTTAAAAAATTCTTCATTTTGTTTTGCAATCTTATTTTTTTCTTGTTCATCCCAGTAACTTAAATTGTCTTCTTGTTCAGCTTGAACTTGTGCATACTCTTCTTCTGTAAGACATACTCCTTTCCAAGGTTTTTTTCCAGGACCACAATTTAACTTGTTACCTTCATAATCTACAGGTGCATCTGGATTTGCTTTTACATTATCTATAAGTCTTCCAAAATAATCTCTTTCATATGTAGGAGTTCCTGCAGGTACAGTTTTTAATTCACCAGTAAATGGATCTCTTTTATATCCATAACCCACATCTCCAAATTCAGGCTGTGTAGCAAGTTGTTCTAAACCTGTTCTTTGATTATAAGGTATATCTTGTTGAGATGGATCTATAGTATATTCAGTAGGTTGATTAATCATTGATTGGTTAGGCATAAATGCTGCTAATGGACTATCTGGAGTAAACCCTTCTACAGGAGAATCCCAACCTGATTTTACAACAGGTTGCTTTTTCTTTTTCATTCCACCACCTCTATATTGCGGTATACTTGTTATTCTATACTTTGCCATTATTTAACTATTTCAAATGTATAACCTAATGCTTCTAATTTTCTTTTAGTTTCTTCATCCACTTCTTGACCAAGTTCATAATCTATTTCCCCACCTTCTTCTTTGATGAAAGGATCAATTAATAACTCTTTAGCTTTGTCATCAAGAGGTTGTAAAAAATCACGAGTCTTATTGAAACCTTCAATCAGTGGTTTATTGATATAATCATCAATTATTTCTTGAGGAGCACTTAATCCCATTGCACCAAGAAGTGCAGCATAACCCATACCATAACCATATCTTTCTAATAGTGCTTGTGTATTAGTTCCTACAGTAGAAATATCAAATTGATCATTTCTTAGTTTATTCATATTCACATCTACATATCTATTAGAGAAAGGTAATCTTCTTTGGAAAGATAAACCAGGATCTGATATAGGGATTGCTGGCATTCTATTTCCCTGGGCATCAGTAATTAATACACCATCTCTTTGTGGTATTTTAGTAAATCCAAGATTTGTACCTGGTGCATTAAAATCAAACTTAGCAGCCATTACTCCTGGATACCATTCATTTGGTTGGTTTAGTGCAGCCCAGTTACCTTCTGAAGCTATTTGATCTTTACCCATTCTTATAAGAGGACCATGTACAGGATTTAATTCACCAGAAAGTTTTACATAGTCTAAACTATCTCCAAATTTTCTAAATGCAGTATTTGATTCTGGCATTATTTTTTTACCATAAAAAGGTAATGCATTTAAAGGACTACCAGTAAAAGGACCCATGTTTTCTACTCTAGCTCCAAACATAGGTATTCTTGCAGGATTCATCATTACAGGAGCAAATGTTTTTGCTAATGTATTTGCTGTACCTACAGTGGCTATATTAGCTCGTCTACCTAAGTTTTTTGCATTCTTTACAGGCAAACCTCTAGCAGCTTTTACTAATCCACCATCTGCATAACCTTTTTTACCAAAATCAAAATTACCTGTTTTTAATCTTTGAAGCTCATTGTATTGTCTCTCTGTAACTAATCCATTTTGATTCTTTACAGAATTAATTAAATCTTTGTAGAATTTTTTAGAACTAGATGATAATTGTTTAGTTGTATAGCTATCTAATAACTGATTAAAGTAATCCGGATTTTTGATTTCTTTAGTAAATTCAGGTTTACCCATCATACCCATTCCAATCATTAATGAACCTCCTCCTGTAGGTTCACCAAACAAATTTAAAAGACCATTCTTTTGAGCATACGGACTAGCAAATTCATCCATATAATTAATACCCATTTTTCTATTTTGAAATGGAGTATCACTAGACATAATTAATTTACCATAATCTTTTGCAAGTGTATCTGACATCTGTTCAAAAAACTGATCTATAGAAGGTTCAAATCCATATTCTCTATTTAACCAATATCTTGTATTACTATCAAAAAGTTTTCCTGTTGCAGGATCGATAACTATTCCACTATCTTTTACCAATGAAATAGGGTGAGCTGCTCCAGGAATATATTTATTTATTAAATGGTCAAATCCAGATATACCAAGATCTTTTCTAAGATTACCCATTTTATGTTTAACATCAGCATACTCTCTTCCTGGTACTATTCTATCTGGTAACTCTGCCATATGTATTTGATACTCTTTTAATTTAGGATTATATGTTTGTATCTCAACTGGTTTAAATTGTACTTCATTTAATTTAGGAGCAACATAAGTTTTCTTTTCTCTACCTCTACTAGCTTTTGGTAGTTCTTCAACTATATATCCACCATCAACATATTTTTGTATGTCTTCATCAGCAAGATCAATTATAAAACCACCATCTTTTTGACTACTAAATGTTGTAGTTCTTACACCACCAGGTGATGTAGTATTTGGTATTATTCTATCTTCTTCTTCTTTTTCTTTAACTCTTGACTTAGCTCTTCTTTGTTTTAAGTCATTTAGTGGAAACTTCATTCCTGCATTAGCAGAAAGACTACCGGGTCCTAAAAGACTTTGATTATAGTTTACATTACCATAAAAGTAACCAGGAAAATTCTTAGGCATAAACTTAGGTAAACCTTCTAAACCTGCATTTAGATTAAAACCAAAGTGTGGTCTTGTACCTATACCACCTGTTACACTAGGATTTACATTCCATTTATAAGCACCTGGTCTATAATTTTTTGTGTGATATTTATTACCTCCATAAAACTCAAGACCACCTTTTAATCCTAAACCAACATTATTACTTGGATCCCAATCTAATTTTATTTCACCTTCACCAGCTGCTTTATAACCATGAGGTTGTTTAAATTTGTCATAACGGTAATGAGCTGATAAACCTCCTATAAGAGGACTTTTTTGCATAGCTCTTCCTAAACCTCTTGCTAATTTACCATCATATTTAGGTTTACTTTTTTCAGGATCCCAACCCTTACCATCCCCATTCCACAACATTGATGGAGCCATAGTACCTGCATTATAATCAGCTAAATCTTCATAATATTGATTCCATCTTGCATCATATGTATCTTGACCCATTCTTTCAATTGCTGCTCCTGCAGCTTGACCCAAAGATGAATCATATGGTCTTCCTAGATATCCTTTTAATGCCCAACCGGTATCTTTATTTTTTGATACATCTCTAGTTAATCCTGTAGTAAAGTTTACACCATAGGAAGGATTTGATATTCCCATAGGTCCTGTACCTTCTCCTGACATTTCTCCAGTTGCTGCCATATCAGTAAAGGTTTTTTTCATACCTATAGGATATGCCTGTTCATTTGTCATAAAAGGACTTACACCTACTTCAGTATTCTGAATAGCTTTAACCATTCCTTCTGGCATCCATTTAGGTAATATTCTGTTTGGATCTTTTGGTGGTTTCTTTTTAGATCCAGGAGGTTCATCTGCTAAACCACCAGGTGCATATTGTACTAATCCTCCTCTTAAATATTCTTGTATTTGAGATTCAGATAATTCAGTATTGATAGGTGTAGGATTTATTCTTGCTTTTTCTTCAAGAGCTTTAATTTGATCACCATAAGCTTCTCTTATATATCTTTCTTTATCAAATCTATTTACATAAGCATAATCAGGTCCTTTACCGGTATTATTTGGTAAAATATCTTTCCATGCTTCATGTAGACCAATATGTGCTGGATGACCATTACTGTCAAACCATATTGATTTATTATTTTCATCATGACCCATAAAAGTCATGGCATGTGAATTATCAGCACCTTTAAAATTAACTATATCACCAACTTTTAAATTTCCTTTTTTTGGATCATCAAAATTTGATTCACTAAATTTTCCAACTCTTACAAAAGGAAGATCTCCTTTATCAACAGCATTTATAAATCCAATGTTTGAATTAAAATGTACAGGATTAAAATTTGACATGTAATCTTTTGTTTCAGGTGCACATCTCCAACCTAAACCTGCAACATACATACAACTAGGTCTAACAAAATTATTTATACCATATCTTTTCCAAAGTTCACGAGCATCTTGACCTGGTTTTCCTAGTGCTATATAATCTCTACGATTACCTGTTTTTGGATCTGTCCATAGTTCATTCTCAAGGTCCCATTCAAATCTAGATACTGCTTTTGGAATATCATCTGCTTTATCATATATTGCTTGAATTTGATCAGTCTCATAGCATCTTCCTTCATCATCACACTCAAGATTGGGGTCAACTTTTTTTACTCCTCCATTTGCGTAGTACTCAGAATTAGGATCAAAGATTTTATTCTTTTTAGATTTAGGTTTTTTAAATAGAGGGTGCTGTGCAAAGAATCTATTAGTAGCCTCAAAACTTCTTGAATATGATCTTGGACTTTTTTTACTTGGTAGTGAAGGTCTTTTAGTAGCTCCACCTTTTTTAAAATCTTCTGGAACTTCTAAGTCTTCAATATTATGTTTGTTATAATTAGATGTAAGTTCTTGACCTCTTTGGATATCACGTCCAGCAACCATTACTATATGATCACCATTATCTACTTCATAAACATTTGGTTCTTCACTATGATTATAATAACCAAGAACAGTAGATGGAAATGGTGCTTGATATTCGTCTCCATCTTTCATGAATTTTTTTCTGATATGAGAGACACCAATTACATCTCCTTTTCTTATTGCTTGATCTGCAAATAATCCTTTTCCTTCAATAGGAGAAGCTCCCACTTTTACAGCTTTATATATAGGAGTTTCTACTCCCTCTTGAGCAGAAATAAATCCTTCTTTTTTTGATCCTCCTTCTTTAAAATCAAAAGAATTTTTATTACTCATCTTAGTAGGTTTACTAAGATTTCTAAGAGAATCAATTATAACTTTCTTATTTAACATTATCTTGGAGAGTATTGATTTTTACTATTAGTAAATTTAAGAATCATGTTTATATTGCTACATTGTTTTCTTCTTAAATTTAAGAAATTGATATAATGTCTAAACTTTTTTCTTTGCAGTTCTGGTTTAGTATAATCCATATTATTAGGATTCAGAATTCTTGTATAACCATCTTGTGTTGTAATCCATGTATTTTCTGAAGAGTAGTTACCTTGTAAAATTGTAGTACCAGGAATTAATGGACCAGTAGGTGGATAATCAGAATTAATTGGAAACTCATCTCTATCTTTTGTTATATCCCAGAATTGATTAAATCTGTATTTGTTTTCTTCTTTAGAGAAAAGGATATCATATGATGCTAGATTTGTACCTAACTTAGGATATTGCAATGATAAATTAATATCATTTTTTGGATAAAGATTAAGATTTAAATATCCTGAAACTTGCTCTGTATTGTAAAGTATGGCTTGATCAAAATTATAATCTAATACATGATGTTGGTCAATACAACTATTTCCATTTCTTCTATAACATTCTAATGCATATTCTATAGAACGAGTTGTCATTACCATCTGTTGAGTTGCAATTGGAAATTCAATTTCCCAACCATACTGTTGTCCATAGAAATTACAGAAGCCATCACAGATATAATTATGTTTCCATATAGTATTATCTTTAGTAGTCAGAAATATATCTTTTGTAGGTATTGTTAAATCCGGATGCCAGTCATGGAATGAAACCCAATATTGCATTTTAGGATCATAACTTATTGTCCATGAAGCATCCTCAAACAAATACTCATCACCAAGATTAAATCTTAAGTTAGAATTATTATCTAAAATAAAATCATCACCTGCTCCATCTCCTTTCATTGGTCTATAGGTAACTCTATTTTTAAATTCATCTTTTAGATAATAATCTTTTTTAGTAAAATAAAGTACTGAACTAGAACTATCAAATGTAGATTGACATCCTATACCTGCAACAGGATTATCTTGCCAAGGGTAATTAGGAAAATCTTCAGTTAGTCTATAAGGCATATATAAAATGAACCACCATTTCATACCAGCTTGAGATATCTCTTGTAATCCTTGAGTATAACTAAATATACGTCCTTGATTCTGAGACATGTAATATATTCCTACTGGAGTAGAGATAACTGATAATCTATTTTGTGATGACCCATACTCATATGCTTTATCTGCATTTGTTACAGCTTGTTGTGGTTGACTAAATAATCCACCATCTCCAATAGTAATCTTTGTATTAAGATCTGTTTCAAGTGTATCAACTCCTTGAAACATTTGTGGACTTTCATTTTTAAATGTAATGAAGATACCACTTTTGTTAATTGCTTTAACTCCGGAAACCTGACCTTTAAATTCTTTATAGTTGTTTACTAAATAAATAAACCAACTATCTTTTATTGCTTCATCTTGTTGAGGAAGAGAATAAATAATTCTGTCTGGAAAATATGTATAACAAAACTTAGATATGTTTGGATCATAATATTTAGACTGTGTACTTCCTGCTGAAAAATATTGATTATATAGTTTAGATACACTTAAAGAATAATCATAAATATATTCACTTAGTTTACCCATTACACCAGGATTCATATCAGCCATTGCAATGTAATCTGTATATCTATAAGGATCATAATGTTTACCACCTTCATTTATACTTTGTTTTCTAAAGTCAACAAGAACATCAGATTCAACAAAGAAGTCTCTTACACCTGAATTAGCAAGATAAAAATATGCATCTCTTACAGACCATAAACCTCTATACTTATCTCCAATAAAATTACCTTCTTCTACATCATCAGCATAATTATAAAATCTTTGACTACTAACATAATAGTCCATATTATAAAAAGCACTAGGTAAACCTCCCGTACCAGGTACAGCCGGAGAAGTAAAGTTTACTAATTCTGATAAAAAACCTGTATCATACTTTATACTGTTAACTTTAAATCTGGCTAAAGGAATCATATTACGTAAATAGTAATTAAATTCAAAACCGTCAGGTTGATCATATAACCAATCATAAAAGAAAGTCATATTGTTTTTTTCTGTGTATCTATTTATATAAGTATCACCACCAAAAAAAACTTCAGTTCTTACTATTCTTTTAAATTTATATTCATTATTATTTATAGGACATACCCATGTATTTTCAGGTACATTATAGCTAGATAATTTTTGTTCACATGGAGTAATTATTATTTGATACTCACTACCCAATTGACCATACTGATTTCTAACTCTTCCTTTTAATGCTCCATAATAACTTGTTATTGGTAATCTAAAAGGATTATCTTTATCATCCTCATTAAATTGAGGAATAGTTTGATTATTAAATAATGAGTTACTACTATTTTGAACTATTGTACCAATTGTAACTAATGACTTATCTTGAAAACCTGATGTAATTAAACTAGGACCAATGTTTACTCCTTGAGGATATGCAGGATTATAATAAGGACCCGATTTTGTTCTTACAGTTACAGCATCAGATCTTTTTAAATTATTAATCATATATGTGTAATAGGTACCAGAAACAACATCTTGATACTTTGGTACATCTTGTATGTTATCTCTCAAATAAAAAGACTCATCAATTGTAAATCTTTTTAATTGTGATGTTGAAGGTCTTAGCATATTACTATAATATCCATGACTAACAGATTGCATAGCATATTGTCTAAATGGAGTAAGTGCATAAAATAATTGTAATGTAACATCTGCACCTTCTGAAAAATAATATGCAAGTTGATTTAGAGCACCAAGAGATCTTGTTACAGGATCTAAGTAAGCCCATTTAGGAAATTCAATTGTTCCATTAATTGTAATTGGAACAGTTGCTCCACTTATAGCTGCAGTATTTACTGCACCAGCATATAATTGGTCTTGAACTGCAACTGATGTTGCAGAGTAACCACCTACTAATGATAAAAGAGCATCAGTAATTGGTCCAAATCCTGTGTAATATGTCCCAGTAAAAGTATTATAACCAGTAGCTGCAGCAACTAATGCTGTTGCACCTGCAGTATTTGCAGCATAAGCAACACCTCCAGCATCTGATGCTCCAGAACCAGGAATTGCATTTGGTTGATTAATAGTTCTTTTACCTATTAAAGATATGATAGCTTCAGCAACACCTGCAACTATCATTGCTGTAACAACACTATTAGCAAGTAATTTCCATTTAGGATGATCACTAGGTTCTTGGAAATTCATATCAGCATAACCCTGTAATGATCCATATAATTTAAATTCTGTCATTGACAAAAATGGAGTACTAAACATTGTGTCAGGAGAATGAAATGTAAAAATATCTGTTGGAACACTTTGATTGTAAACATCAACTTTATTTTTCTTTTCATTCTTTATATAAGGGTCATTGTACTGATAATTATGATCACCATTAGTTGATGAATATCCTATAGGTAAAATTGTATTGTATGGATAGTTTTGATAAAGACCTGTTTTAAATAAACCAGCACTTCCTCTTGGTGTATAACTTCTAAAGTTATTAATCATTCCTTTAGCTACAATTGTTTTATTAGCTTCTCTAGAACCTCTAAGAATCTCATAACCAACAATTCCAGGAATATCATTTCCATCCTGATCTTTAGGTAAAATAATATTTTCAAATACTACACTCATTAACCTAATTGTAAAATTGTTTCCTGCCGTTGCAGAGTTTGGATTAGTACTAAAGTGTATAGTGTCTGTTGTATTATTATTATTAATAAAGTTTTCTGGAAATTTATGATGTCTAATTTTTTTACCACAAAGATCATAAAGACCTTCTGTTTTTCCAGCAGGAATTTGTGCATCAGGACCAGTCCAACAATAGTAACTTGAATTCCAAATATCAGGTCTATCATTTGGATAGTTTTCTGTAGATTGCCAATATCCCATATCACCAGATGAAAGAACCACTCCTCCATCATCTAATACCCATTTCATTAATGTGCTGTTAAATGTAGCACCAGGTAATGTTCCAAATGCTGCAGCATTTGCAGAAGCAGTATTATATATTTCAAATACACTATCATCTGTTGCTAATGCATCTTGATCATTGTAGTCTTCTGTTTCAAATTTTGTTGGACCATTAGGTATATTAAAATTTCTAGGAGCTCTACCTGGAATATGATATGAAGCAGATTTATCTCCTGTATCATAAATCCATCTAATATAGAAAGTATAAACCTCATCTCTAAGGTAGTTTGTTTTATTACCACCCTTTATGTAATAATCACCAGGATACTCAACACTTACCCATTTTGTTCCAATCATGTTAGCAAGTGGCTGATAATTAAAATCAAACTTAGATCTTGGACCAACTCTTAATAAATAATTATTAACCTCAGTAATTTGATCTGAAGTTTCAAATACAGGAGTAAGTATAGGTAATTGTTCTAATGGTACTTTTACTAAACTTGGATTAATTTGATCTATTGCTATTCTTGTTGTTGAAGTAGGATAAAATCCCATTTGAGTTGCAACAGTTTGTTGATTAATTGCAGACACAATAACAAGTGAAAATTCATCAAAGTTTTCTTGATCAGCATTAACTTCTAATATGAGTGAACCATTTAAATCACTAACACTAAATACAAACTGATTATTACTTTGAGAAAACCAGTCAGTTACTTTTTGTGCTTTTATTGTATATGCAATAACTGCAAAGTAAGTACCATTAGCAAGTGTTCCTCCAGATTGTCCTAAAGTTAAATTAAGACAAGGTGTAGTCATTAATCTTGCAAGTCTTGTATTTTCACAATCTAATGAATTTGTATAAGTAGTAAATGTACACTCATTAAGTATACCTTCTTTCTCAATCCATTGTACACCAGGCCAAAGAAATTCTGTATTAATTCCATTTGAATAATAGTTCATTGTTGTGGATCCACCACCCACCCATTGATAATTTAATGTTGGCCATAATTTAGGATCACCAATATTTAAATATCTATCTGGATTAAATCCATCAGCCCAATATACTTGCCAAGAACAATCTTCTTTTTCTCTAGATGCTCCTGATATAAGATATCTTTTATCAAAGTTTAAACAACGATCTTGTACAATAGGTCTATATATACAAACATCTTCTTCTAATAAACCTATCTCAGACATAATTCTTTTTCCTAAATCATTATGACCAGCTGTAAATATTATCCATTTGTCTGAGTAAAGATATATTGCACCAATTATATATTTTTTAGTTGCTGTAATTGGCATTGTTGCACCAGTTGTAGCACATAAAAAATTTGATATTTCATTAGATAATGTACCTACATCACCTTCAATAGTATTGTTAACTGTATTGATTGCATGAGTCCACATTCCTTCAGAAACGAAAGAAGGATCTGAATCTTTATTCAAACCTTTAGTAAATGAATCAGTTACTATTTGGGATGTATCCTGTAAACCTTGTTTCTTTGCCATAATTAAATAACTCGGTTATTCAAATTTCTTCTTAGGTAGGGATTGTTTGGTGAATAACTCATAAACATGTAATAGTATTTACCATACTGAGCTTTTCTGTTTGTCCACCAAAGTTTTTCCATTTCTTTGAAGTTTGGTGTGTTAACCAAACTAAGTGCATTGTTTCTTGCTTCTCTTAATTTAACATCAATAAGTTGCATTCTTTGAGCTACATCTTCACCATTAATAAAAAGGTTTTCAAAGATTCTTTGTTTTAATGCATACTCATAGTAATCATTAAGAAGTTCATGATCAGGAACCATTAAGTTTCCATTATCATCTGTCATGTCACCTTGATAATTTAAATAAACTTTTCCTGTTTCAAATGTAGTATTTAAAAATCCATCTTTAATCCATCCTTGATCAGGTGTATCATAATATAGATTAGGACATTCACAATCAATATTTTGACTTGCTTTCATCCTTAGAGGTTTAAGATATCTATACTGTCTTACAACTCCAGGATTTATAATTTGTATTAATTCATATGCTTCACCTTTACAATTTAAAAATACTCTAGGTTTTATAGAAGTATCTCCATAAGGTGCTTCTGGATTATGTGTAAGACATATACCTTCTTTACCATTTAAACAACATGTATTATCTACTGGACAACCACAACTAGTTACTTCATTAGGCCAATCAGAGTACCGTACTTCTTGCATGTTAGTTCCTCCGGCTATACCATCATAACCAACTACTTCTTTAAAGTCTCCACAAATAAGAGCAAAATTGAATGTATAAAAATCATCAGGAAGTTTTACTTTTTTATGAGTAACATCTAATATAACTTCTTTAGTTTGATTAATTCTTAAACCTAACTGATAATTAACTTTGCGTACAACTTTAATCAATTGTTGAGGCTCAATCATATTTTCAAGAGCAAAAGTGTTTAAGTCAATAGTAACATCTTCCAACAACTGGTCAAATGTTCTATATTTAAGTGTGTAATTGAAATCCATTATCTAAGTACATTTTGACTATCATCAGGTCCATCAGTTGGAATCTGCATAGCCATGGTTAATTCTTTAATTACAAATTGCTCTATTTCAGAAAATAAATATTCTGGAAAAGGTAATGGATCATCTTGTCTTACCAAACATGGGTCAGTATTACATGATTCAACTTTACCTTCAAAAACTGCTTCTACTCTTATTGCATCCCAATCTATATTAGGACAGTATAAGTAACCATTCAGGTACCAGAAGTATGGTCTCTTATTATACTTGAAGGTTGTTGACTTAGTTATAGAAACCCAAGTACCAGGATCTGTTCTATTCATTTCTATTGATCCATCTATAGAAGATACAGTACGTAGGATAGGTCCCATAGCTCCATCAAAAATAGTAGGTAACTTATCTTTTGTTCTTTTAAAATAACACCCTGAATATACCCCAATACATCCAGCCTCTACTTTATCTACATCAATAAGTTCAACATAAGGAAGTACTTTAAAGATAGAACTTATCTTCATTAATCTAAACTGATTATCTTCTCTTTTAAGAAGTGTTTGACCATATTTAGTTAATGCATAATAGATTGTTCTATCTGTTAGAAATGGATCTTCTTTAACAGCTTTTAATGCATTTCTAACTCTTGATACAGCTTCTCCAATTGTTGTCATAATTCAAATTCATTATAGCTTTTTAAAGCCTTTTTATTTACTTTATTTAAGTAATCCTTGTACATTGCACTATTATATACTTTATCAATTTTTGAACCGGGTAAAACTTGTACATACATATTCCAGTTTTCTGGATATGATTTAGCAACTGTTCTTTTAAATTCTCTAGATGCTATAAAACCCCAAAATTCTCTATTCTTCATTTTGTGTTTAGGTGCATAATTACTAAAGAATATCTTAGCTAGTTTACCATCAGTTTCCCAATTATTATTTGTTACCTTTATTCCATATTTATTTGACTTAGCATAGTCAACATTATCTTTTTTACTTCTTTGACATGTTCCTATAAATAGCCAACCTATTTGTTCTGGTAACTGAACACCATCTCTAGTATCAATAACAGTTTGATATAATAACTGATTGAACTTTTTAATTATCTTTCTAAGCAACTTGTTATCCATGTTTTTATACTTAGAGTGAGTGTTTTTAAAATTATCAAAGAACTCTTTGTTCAAAATAGTGCTAACTTCTGGTCTATACCTAGAAGCTTTTACGTCAGGTTTATTAAATTCCTTCATATTAATATACTAAAAATAATTGATATTAACAAATGTAACTAAAAAACAAAACCCCCACAAGTGTGAGGGTTATGCCTTGTTGTCACAGAAACCAACAACCTGTAACTTCTTTTTAACCAATAACTGTAACACGTACTGGTTCACCAGTCCATGATCCAAGTGGAGAATCATTTATAGTAATATTATCATTATCAACAACTACCCAATTGTAATCTACTCCTGGATTCATTGCAAATCCAGTACTAAGTAATGTTACTGATAAAATTACATGTGGTGTGTTTAAATTATGATTAATACCAATACTACCTCCACCACTAATTGTTGGTGTTGTAGTAATATATTTTCCAACACCACCTCCACCAGAACCAGTGATAGTTAATGTGTCTCCTACAATTGATGTTGTAATACCATTAGCTCCAACTACTGTTAATGTATCTGTAGTTGAGTTTGCAGTTGTACTACCTGTTGTAGCTGCAATTGTTGCCCAAATATTTTGATCAACATTAGGAGCAGTATTTGTAAGAGTTAATATAGTATTTCCTAAGTTACTAGCTATAGACATACCACTACCAGCTTGTAATCCTTTTACTGCTAATGCTGGACCAGTACCATCATTTACTAAGGATGTACCACCAGCAGATGCTAATGTTACAGCAGATCCTGGATCATCATTAGTAATTCTGATTGCATCTGTACCAGGTACAGTACTTGCATTAAGAACAATACCTGTTCCTGCTACAAAGTTTAATGTATCTCCTGGAGCTTCAGCTATTTGAATATTTGTTGGATCATTATTAGGTCCCCATGTAAATCCTGAATCTGGATTAATTTGAGCTCTGTCAAAATCATTAGGAGGAGTTACAGTTCCTGGAACAACTGATGCACCAGTTACATGTCCAAATGTATCAAATGTAAAGAATATATCTTGAATGAAACTATTACCTGAATTGTCACTATTTAAATTAGCAACAGAAGAAGTATCTTCATGAGATACAGTAACAGCATTTGTAATAGGATTAACAGCTACATCAATACCAGGACCAGCAAAAATTGATGATGCAATAGTTTGTGCAATAATAATATCAAAGTAAGCCTGTAGTGCAGGAATATCAACAGATACTGTATAAGTAGTAACATTACCTACTGTATTAGGTACTACGTCAATATAAGTTGAACCTACAACTTGAGTAACTGGAGCTACAGTATTACAGATATAATTTACTAGTTTAGTAATTATTGTATCTAAATAATCATATCTACTAATTACTGTAGTTGTATTACAAGTTATATCTGTACCTGTATATACAATACAAGATGCATTAAATACTTCTGAACATGCAGGTGGACAAGGTGCAGTTACAGTGTAACTGTTTGTACAGCCGCAGTTTTGATTACATGTGTGAGTTGCCATTTTTTTATTTTTAAATTAAACATATATACTATATTAAATACAAGGTTTCGGTGTTGGTATTAATGTACCACATGGACTTATAAAAGCTGTAAGTCCATTAAGACTCAATGTAAAACCCCCTAGATCAGTTTCATCATTAGCATTACAAGTAAAAGGATATGTATATGCAGAAGGGAAATCAAGATTTAAATCTGATGTACCTCCTCCTGCTAATGAGTGAACTATATTTGTTGATGTTTTAAATTGAGGAACACTTTCTCCAGAAACAACATGTGAAATAATGTAGTTAAGATGAGATGTATCAAATGCAGCATTATTACCATTTACAATACTCTCTTCAGAATTTTTAATTAATCCTAAGCTTAATATTCCATTACTTGTAATAGTCATACTAAGTAGTGTTGTTAATATTGTACTTGTATTACTACCAATTTGGATAACTCTATTTGCTATTTGAAATCTAGCAGGATGTGCATAGTTACCATCTAATGCATAACCAGAAGGAATTACTGATGTTGGAATTACACTCTGTGGATTACCTGAACCATCTCTGTAAAACTGAATTTGACCAAATGAACCTAGTACAACACCACCTACTCCAACATATGGTGAGCTTAATGTAACAGCTGCTCCTGTAGAAGGTTCTTGTTCATAATTATTTTCTGTTGTAGTACTAAGCCAAGGTCTAACAGCACCTGTAGATTCAGCAAGTGGAATAACAATATTTCCTCTAAAGTGAAGAACATTTCCTATTCTTCTTACTTGAGGATATGCATATTGTGTACCTGCATTTTCATTCATATACAAGTCAAAACCTTCAAGTGGCTGCCATCCTGTATCTTGAACATTTGCAGTCAATGTACCAGCTGAAAATTCTAAATCAATTGTATTAGTATCTTGAACATTTATGGTTACACTTTGATTTGTCAAATAAGTAAATATATCACATACAACAATCCATAAGTTTGTAATAGCATCTGCTGCTGTTGTAGGTGAGTTTACCCAACTACCTAAATATTCAGTTCCAAATGGAACAGGAGAATTTGATAATGTTGGAGTTGTTGATGTTATACATGCACTTCTTACAGCTGATGATAATTCAGCAGGTAAACCTGTTGCACCTAATAATTCACAATAACCATATATATCATCATTTATTAAAGCATTTAATATAAGATCAATTGTATATGAATTTCCTCCAACAATTACTCCTTCTGACAATGTACAATTTACAATAATACTTGGTATTGTAAATGCCGGGGGAGCTGCTTCTTCTAATGTTGTAACTCTAATATCTAAGTTATTTATTTGAGTTTGTAGATTAGAAATTTGATCTATTAATGTACAAATTTTATTAGCAATCATTTGTACATAATCTACTAATTGCATGGTAGTTTGTCCATTCTGCACAAAACAAGGTGCCACTGTTACTACACAATCAGGACAAGTTGATCTTGTTCCACCTGTTTCAGGAGTTATATTTTGTAAAGAACAAATTTGATCAATTAAAAATTGTATTAATGCTTGAAAATCTTTTGGTCCACAGGTAGTAATACCAAGACATGTTAGATCATAATTTGTTACATTAGTTTGATCAAGCACTGTACAAAGTTCTGTTGCAAGAGCTGCAACAACATCAGATACAGTATCACCATTACATATATTAATACATGAAATAGTAGGTCCTTGCCAAACTACACAGTTTGATGACACTGGTGAACAAGGTCTATTATCTAAATTTAAAGGCTTCATATCTTTCTCTTATTATAATATACAAATTATTTTTTACAATTGCAAGTAGAACATGTTTTTCCTGAATTACAAGAACAAATACATTCTGGACAATTATAGTTAGGATCTTTAAGTGCTTGTAGATCTATTAGTTCTTTTTGTATTAACCATCTGTCATCTTCATCAGGACAGCAATTAGTTATACCATATCTTTTTTCAAGAACTATCTTATACATTATATCCGCAAATCTACAAGTTATCTCATCATATTTTGCTGGTGTACAGATAGGTGTATTGTATCCTGGTCTTACAGTTCTATTGTTTTTAAATACAGGTTGAGGACAAATAAAAGCTGTTGTATCAAGTTGTAAACAATTACCAAAATATTCTGCATAAAGAAACTCACCTACTGGTAAAATTGGTAAGATCCATTTCTTTAAACAAATCTTTTCAGAAGTTTCTCCTACTTCTAATGTTATTTCTTGTGTGTTATCTTCACAATCAACATACTCTACAGTCTGTTCTATTAATG
>Ga0181352_1000102_pt1 | contig 39036 bp, 47 predicted proteins | sample Fa13VDMLBSN_FD_130103 | JGI IMG/M metagenome (GOLD analysis project Ga0181352, IMG submission 130103) | Freshwater viral communities from Lake Michigan, USA - Fa13.VD.MLB.S.N | ecosystem: Environmental > Aquatic > Freshwater > Lake | place: USA: Michigan | collected 2013-09-23 | reverse complement strand
CAGACCATCGCCATTCTCCTTGGATAGCTGCCAGATGGCCCTTTTGAGGTAGATGGCCTTGTCTAGCGTCTCCTCGTAGGCGTGCTGAAGCCACTCGCGCAGCTCAAGAGGGTTGTCGGCTACGGTGGTCCCGTATTTGGCGACACCCTTCCTTTGGCGCTCACTGATGTCCCGGCAGACTTCGGCCTCGACGCCGGATGGTTCGGGTTCGATGGGGTCTTTTGCCCATACTTCCCGAATCATCTCGGCCACGGGGTTGTGATTCTCATTTTTGATAGCAAACCACTGGATGCTGTCCGCTAGCTTCAAAAGACTACTGAGGGTCGTTACGTTTCCAAGGTGCCACCTGCCATTGAGGTTGAAGTAATACTCCTCCTTCAGTTCCTCCGGCATCTCGCTCTTGTGTTTCAAAATGTAGCCGTTGGGAGGCTGCGGGCCGATTTCAGGGATAACCAGCTCAGGCTTGGTTTCCGGGATAGCGTAGTGGGCCGTTAATTGCCACGGTGCATATAGCGACATGCACACACGACCAGAAAGAACCCATTCCGGCTCATCCTCAAGGGATTGTGAGGACGACCAAATGAGCGCCCCTTCCGGCACGCAATCCTTGATGTCCTCTCCTTTGACTAGCTTGTATCCTGCGGGTGGCGTGGGTGTGGTCATGGTTTGATTCGGTAAACCTTTCTCTGCCCCCCTTTTGATCCTGACGCGACCCTCTTGACACTCAGCACGCCAGCCTTGACCAGCGACGAGAGGCTTTTGCTGACGGTTTCTCGGGAGAGGCCAAGTCTTTCCACGACATCTTGATTCGTGGCCTCATCGGCTTCAGAGACAGCAGCCAATGATGCGATGGTTGACGATGATCGAAAGCCTTTGGGCAGTGTCGAGAACAGGTAGAGTATGGTTGAGGTGGGGATGGATTTCATGGCTTGAGCTGTTGAAGGAGGTCGTAGCAGGCGGCTTCGTAGGAGGTTCCGCAGCCTGATTGATGGAAGGATGACGACATCCCACGGCCCTTCATAAGGCAGATATTCCATCCTCCAAGATCGTAGGAAATAAGCAGCTTTGGCTCAAAAACGCCATGCTCACAGTTCTCCTGAAGCCACTGAAGAAGGGCTGCGTGGGCTGAGTTCATTTGATGAAGGGTTGGAGTTTGGCGAGGGCTTGCTGGTCTGGATACGGGGATGCCTTGATAGCATTATGCGCCTCACGGATCGCCTCGCGCATGGCGGTAAGCTGACGAAGCACATAATCGTCAGCAGGCTCGCCACCGATGGTGTCTTGATTGCCAAAGCCTTCTTGGCAGATTCGGTGGAGTTGGTCGCGCAGAGTGGCTGAATCGTTGCACCGCTCGCAGGACACCGTGCGTCCACTGAGAGCTTGGCGGAGTTCGGCAATCTCCTTTGTCGGGTCTGCCATGCCAGCGCAGGCGTTCACGCAGGCGACAATGCGCTCTGCTTTAGCCCATGCAACAGAACTATCCTCACCAACAAGCTCATGGATGTCGGCAAAGTAGGCTCCTTTGCCATCCAACAGGCTTGTGGAAAGATGGCCTTCTTGAATAGTCCACAGCTCGCCGTAGTCGGGTGTTGGGGTGTTCATATTTGGGTGTGTCATATCGAGGTGGTAACTCTACTCCGCAATTAGATAAGTTTCAAGTAGAAGGTGGGGCTTTCTTCCGGCCTCGCGGCAAGCAACCGCATGAGCTAACCTTGCCCTGAACGAGGTTTTGGTAGTAGGCCTCGGTCGTGCCGCCGCAGTCACAGACGCAGAACCAGCGGGAGTTGCGGTAGTGATTGCGCTCGATAAACTCGGTGACGAGGAGTTTGCCGTAGCGATTGCCGATAAGGGATTTGGAGGAGCGACCCATGAGGTTACATCTGTGCGAGTTTCCGTGCCTGTTCCACCCGTTGTGCGGTGACGTGGCCTGCGACGATGAGGAGGTCTAGGATGCGGTCGGAGATGGTGGGATCGTGGGGTTTGGATGATTCGTAGCGCCAGTGGCCGTGGGCCTCGAAGGTGGAGGGATGTTTGGGTGCCGGGTCGTGGAGGCGGTAGAAGATGACAGCCAAATCTGAATCTGGGTCAGAACCACCCCATTCAGCGCCATTCCACACCCAACCATTGCGAGCCACCGCATCAACCTTAACGCACTTTGCCACAGGCGCAGGATCGCCCGGCTTGTGTGCGTGCCACGGCTGGCCGTTGTCCGGGAGGTCGGTGGTGATGTAGGTGAAGCGGTCACAGGTGGTTGTCCCGCTTTCAATAACTTTGCCGAACATGTTCTGATTGCTAATGGCATTCCACAATCTAATGGGAACTGGTTTACCATACTCCTCCTCGTAAATCAGCCTCCATCCTGCGGGGATTTTGTCGAGGGGCACGTTTTCGGGGTTGGCCGGGGTGGGTTTCATGGTTTTTGATCGGTAATTGTTTCTTGGAGTGCGGCGATTAATTCATGGCGACCTGCTTCATCGAGGCATTCAGCATAGGCCACCACCTCGCCAATCGCGCTCTTGTTGCCCTTTGAGCACGCCAGTTTGATTAAATGATGTCGCGACAAGGGCGCGACATCCCAGCAAAGCTCAATTCCGAAATCAAGCCGGTGATTTGCTTTGATGATGGAGATTAGGCTATCCACCATTTGATCCAACTGCGGATTGCTGACGTGGCGCATTTGTTCCGCTTTGAGGATTTGTTCGGCGATGGACGCATGGGAGAGGTAATGCCTAGCAATCCTTTCTGGTTGAAGGTGTGGGTGTCTTTGCAAGGTTGAGAACTGCACGGCTGTCTCGTATTCCTCTGCGCGGATTTCAGAAACGGGTCGTTCGGGTGTCATATCGGTCATGGGCGTTGTATCTCCAAACCTGCCATCAGGAGTGCGGGATGGCAAGTGGAAAGGGATAAGTTATTTATGGGGTAAGAGTGCCCATTGCCGTTTCGATGCGTTGCTGCGCGATCTTGAAGTAGCCCTCATCCTGCTCAATGCCGATGAAGCGACGGCCTGTGTTCATGCAGGCCACGCCGGTCGTTCCACTACCCATCGTGAAGTCGAGAACCGTTTCCCCTTCGTTGGTATAGGTGCGGATGAGGTATTCCATCAGGGCTACGGGCTTTTGGGTGGGGTGGACTTTACCCGCCTTTGCCGCGTTACTTATTTCAAGTATTGAGGTAGGATAGTATTGGTCGTTGAAAACCCCTTCCCCGGCACATTTCCCATAGACTTGGTCATCTTTATCCTTTCTTCCCCCTTTCTTCCTGAATTTTCCTGTCCTCATGCAGGGATTGTAAGTGACTCCTCCTTTTGAAAAAACTAACACGCCCTCATGCCTTCGAAGTGGCATCTTTTTTGCATTCAGGTGTCCGCTAGGGTTGGCTTTGTCCCAAACCCATTCGTATTTAAAGCGCCTCACCTGACTCATCACCAACGCCGATGTGAAGGGTTGCGAGGCCGTGAATACTGCGGCTCCGTTGGGCTTTAGGACGCGCCAGACCTGCTTCCACATGGGTTCAAAGGGGATTACGGCGTCCCATTTACAGGCCGTTGTGCCGTAAGGAGGGTCGGCTAGGATGAGGTCAACGGAGCCATCTGGAATCAGGTCCATGCGTTCGAGACAGTCGCCGAGGAGGAGTAGTGGGGTATTTGTCATATTTTAACAGGTCTGTTCAGTTTCTGCATGGGGTATCCGATAGCATATATCTGGTTTGTTGTATATACCCTATCTGGATAGCCTTTAACTTTCAATTTTGGCTGAAAGCAGGTGGCTTGCCTAGTGCTCGTTCCTTGAAGGGTCTGCCAGTAGCCCTGACAGCCTCGATGCACTCTTCCAGCGTTTTGTAGCGCCATAGGGTGTTGTAAACCGGGTAGTAGTCCACGTCCTCCAGTCGGCATATCTGCGTGATGTTCAGACGTTGGCCTTTCCATGGGAATTTAGGTGAGTTCCGTCGATTGGAGGCCTGAGTGTAGCGATCTGCCCATCGGCAGTTCTCAGGGGAGTAAGGCCCGTAGTTGTCGATACGGTCCAAGGAATGCCCATCAGGAGCAATGCCCATGTCGTCCACGAAGGCGTCAAAGCTATCCAGCCAGCGTTGGCAGACCCGGATGCCATTTGCGCCGTAGTTCTTGTAGGTGGGGTGACGCTCGTTGCAGCAGCGAGTTCGCATGGCCATGTAAATCCGCCACATTCGGTTAGCCTGCGTGCGTAGATGGCCTACTGGACGCTGCCTGCGGTTGGCATGGACTTCACGCCGGTAGCAGCCACAGGACTTCGAGGAGCCACGGGAGAGGCCGCAATAGCGGATTACCTTCCGTTTGCCGCAGGAGCACTGGCAGAGCCAGAGGGTAGCACCGCTAGAGCTTGTGCCTGCGTGGGAGAGGGCTGTGAGGCGTCCGAAGACGAGGCCCGTGATGTCTAGGTAGCGAGGAAGGGGAGGCGAAGGCTCTTCGAGAGGTGGATTTGTTTCCATGGGCTACGGTAGAGCGTGTTAGAAACATTGCAAGTTAAAAGGATAAAGAATAAGGAGGGGTAGGTAGGGGTAGGAATTTTGGGGAGAAATTTTGATAAGCCCCTCTCCGCTATCCTGCGCTGGGCGTTGGTCCCCCGACCCCTACTTCCACCCGCCCGGTGCCCTACCCTACCCCATGCCCTACCATGTGCCCGCCCCTCCCCTCCTAGCTCCACGTTCTAGCCCTCACTGCTCGCTAACTAAACATAGCTAAAAGCAATAGATCAAAACAATAGAACAAATCAATACAGAAACCGGCCCTTTTCAGGTCAAAATCACTCTACATTCTCAATATCGAGAGGTTCACTCTCAAAACTGGGAAATTCAAACGCGGAGAACTGAGCTTGCCCATCTGTAAGAACGTTCACCTGAACAGCCGTTTGTGCTTGAGGGCCGATTTTGCTCACAATGTCGGCGATTGCCTTAACATCTCCCCAGCTTTTGACCTCGGGCATTTTGCCATCGGCCTGCTTTAGGCCTTTAGAGGCGATTTGAAGCAGGAGAAGCTCGTTAGCCACCTTGCCACTCGCGATTGCTTCCTGCGCTGTCAGAGCGCCTTTCTGTGCGTTTGTGAGGCCTTCAGGCTCCTTTGTTTCAATTCCCGTTTCAATTCGCTTAATGTTGCCATTTACTAACTCCCGGTTCGCACTAACGGCCAGTTTCCAGACTTCATCTCGGAACCTCTTAGTTCTAATCGTCTCCTCAGTGACCCCAAAGCTCTCCGCCAGCTGTGAATCGCTAACGCCTCGGATACTCGCTGCCTTCACTGCCTCCCATGCTTCGGGGCTCAAAACGGGTGTATTTGCCATAATGCCGCCATGCTTACGCCTTCCCCTCCGAAAATAAAACGAAAAAACATCCTGCCCGCTATTGACAGAGTATCGCAATCCGCTACACTATGGCGTTAGTCTAACCTTACCTTGCCCAAAATATATGAACACATCGCCCGCACAAAATCCCGTCTCGCTCATTTACAACGGGGGCAATGACAGAAGTATTGCCCTTCCTGTTGCCTTTAAACGCTCCGTTTGTTCCGCTCACGCCTTTGGCTGGCAGGATGCACCCGCGAAACTCGCCAGCGTGCCGGAGGTTGATTGGATTCCTTCCGGCTGGAATTTCTTAGACCAACCCTCAATCGGCAGTGATGGCAGACTTTATCAGGCGGGACGCTCCTATGAGGCCAGCGAGTGCTCCCTTTTTGTCGATAACTGCTTCATCTATGTCGTCACGCAAAGCAACGGACAACGCATCTAACCCCAATCCGCTACACTCTCTTCACCGTAAACAAACAAGTACCAATATGAAACTATCCCCCGCTCAAAAATCCATCCTCGCCAAACTTGGCAACGCCGCCGCTCTTGAAGCTCTCCGCCTCAATGAGGAGCAAGGCGAAGGCCCGGCTATGATTGCGCGTGAATTTGATATCACCATCCCGCAGGCGAACGCGCTGATTAATGCAGGGCGCAAGATCAAGGCGTAATCCTCACCCCATAAACCGCCATCCAATATGCAAAAATTCATCGCACGCGAAAAATTCGAGTTTAGCAACGGCGCAATCGGCTTTCGTCCGGGAGGCCCCTTTGATTGCCTTGGCCCCTTCGCTAAAGTCCTCAACTGTCCAATTCACGGGACAGACCTGCGCAGGGCTTGCTACGCCACGGCTTATGCAGACACCTATTTCAGCATCCCCGCATGCACGCGCATTCGCGGGAAATACATCACCGGCTATCTCACCGGCGACGGCCTAGAAGGCGGTTGCGAGTTTCGCCCACATTCTAAGTTTTACGATTTTCTAGGAATTGAAAAGTAATCCCCACCCCATAAACCGCCCTCAAATATGAAAACCGCACCAAAATACCTTCAAGAGCTTTACGGCCCCTTTACGCTCAAAGCTGGCCGCAACATCGAAACGCCAAGCGGCACCTTTTACCTGACTTACGGCCACGAAAAGGGCACGTCACGCCCGCTTTTCTCATCTCCAACGGAATTGGACGCCATTGCTAAAGCTACCGCCGCCCTCCCTGCCTTGCTGGATGCTTTGGAGGGGTTGCTGGCGGATAAATACCTCGCCGACCCCATAAATGCCGACCGCATGAAGCCCGCCCGCTCCGCCCTCCGCCTCGCCGGTTACGAATTTCAACCCCTCGCCCACTAAAAACGCATGAAAACACACGAAAAGCTAAAACACCGCAACTGCACAATCAATATCCACTACGACACAGGCCCGGAAAATCCTTGGAGGGCATGGGATTGTGAACCGCCCCTCTTGACCTACTACGGAGGAAGGCATGAAGATGTGAACGCCTACCAAGGTGCACCCGATTCATGGTGGGATTTTCTCCGCCTACTTCCCGCCGAAACGTGGCAGCGCGGTAAGCGCGTGGCCTTCCTGAAAGAGTTCATTCTTCCGCTTGGCGTCTCCCTGCGAGACTTCGCCGAAGAAAAACGCCGCGTTGGAGAAGTGGACGCAATCGCCACCTACCTCGGAGAACATCTAGGCGAGAAGCCGCAAGGCTGGCGCTCCGCTCAACAATGGTTCGAGATGGCGGAAGTCCTCCTGAAGCTCGCGGGCATCCCCTGCCTCTACGAACAGAGCAACGGATACAGCCAAGGGGATTCTTCCCTCTGCCTTGTCGTTCTGACTCCTGAATGGCTCAAGAAGTCCGGCGCTACCCCGGAGCACGCGGAGGCAATCTGTAAATCTGCTTTTGACCTTTATTCCGCATGGGCATGGGGTGACGTTTACGGCTACACCTGCGAGGACGAAAACGGCGAAGAAATCGACGAAGCCTCTTGCTGGGGTTTCTACGGCTCCGACCATGAGAAAAGCGGACTTCTCGAAAGCGCCCGCGAAAAAATCAACGCCCACCTTGCCGACCGAGACAGGGAAACCGCCCACCTTGAAGCTGCACTTTGCGCTTTCGCCTGATTCATCCCTAACACCACCCCACCCATGCCCACCCTTAAAACATACAAACACGCGCATACGCTAACCCTTCCCAGCTACCCCGGCTATCGTCCACCCATCGGCGAACAAAAACGCCACGCTCTCCGCTGCATTCTCGCACTGGTCGCGGTTGCGGTTATTATCGTCATTCTGTAAACTATCACCCTCACTAAATCGCTATATGAAAATCATAAACACAGACTCCATTCCCGCCATCAAGTCCGCCGTTCAAAACTTCGCCAAGTTCTACAGCTACCAGTCATGCGACACAAAGCGCAACGCGCAAATCAACCTCGATGGCCGCACACATTTTGCCGACGATGGCACGCTCCGCTTTTTCAAAAGCCGCATCGTAGGAGCCTGCGCCATAGCTGAAGGCCTGCTTTTCAAGGTCACTGAATCAAGCGCCATGGACATGCACGGCCAATCGCGGGGCTTTCGCGTTCATGTTTTCGACCTTTTCGGAACTCACGTTTTTGGCGTGGACATCGACAAGGCAGCGAAGACATCCGCGCAAGCTGACAAGGTTTTTCGTGAGGCAGAGTTCGACATTCTGGCTCACTATAAGCACGCTCTTACCTCAAAGCGTGACTGGCTTATGCGTGACGCTGAAGCCTGCACGGAAGCACTCGCCAAGCTCTAAGTGACCCCATACACGGCGCACCTTTCGCGGGCGCGTCGTCATGGCGTCACCGCCTCGCGACGGCCTGCCCTGCCTTCGCGATTAACTACGGGCAAACCGCAAACCAAACCGCTAAACATATGATCCACGCTGAAATGCTCAATAACCCCTCCGGCTATGTCGCCGCGAATCACATCATAGGCTTGTCACTAGACAAGCTCCCCAACGGCCAAGCGCAGGCCTGCGAAGTCCGACAAGATGAGGCCGGAGAACTCCGCGTTCCTCTCGGCTCCATGAGCACGACGGACTTTTACACCCTCGCCGCCCGCCTGAAGGTGGAAATCTTGCCTTCGCGCTTCGCCTCCGCTCAAGAACTCGCCGCCTACCGCCAGCAAATCGCCCGCAATGAGGAGCGGGCCGCGCTGGCCGATGAAATCCGCGCCTCGCGCAAGGATGGAAAGGGGGAGGCTTGATTATGTCATTCATCATTCTCTCTCGCGGCGCGTCGCCTATGGTGGAAGCCGTGACAGCTCCAAAAGGCTATTACCGCCTAAAAGACGGCACCATCGCCAAAGATGGCGCGCCATCGCCTGAAATGGGGCCAATCAATCTAGCCTACCGCTTCAAAAGCCACCGCTCCGCCGCCCGCACCGCATCCGCGATGGCATGGCCTGAAATCAAGGAGGTGAACTGGTAATGAACCCCGACTTTGACCCTCGCGAAGGCATGCACCTCGCCGCCTTTTGCTTCGCTGGCTTACTGATCCTCGCCGCCCTCGCCGCTTTCGTGGCGTGCTGGCGGTAAAACTCCACCCCTCGCCGCTCCCTTTAACCGGGGGAGCGGCCTTTTCTTCGCTATGTTCTCCCGCCCTCTCTCCCTCGCCCGCTTTCTCATCATCTACCGCATCGGCTCTACGTCGTATTGGATCACACTTCCCGGCCAATCTGCCGCTGCCATCCGTCAAGGCTGGACGAACTGGCACCGAGGCGCGACGCTGCTTTCCGTCGTCGAATGCGACGTTCACGGCCTGCCGGTTTAGGAGACGCGAAATTGATTTACCTCTGTCTGAACTGTGTCCATATCAGGCTCTAAAGGTTTTCGCTGGCTTCTTTGGCGGAGGAACCAAGTAGTTCTGCCGATTCCATCAGTCTCCCAAGGCTTGCTCCTCGCCAGTGTGTCCTTCTTAGACCACGCCAATTTACCCCTTTTCGACTGAATCCTAGAAAATCTAGCCAGCGTGAACTCATCCCAAATCCACCGTGACACGGACTTCACGATCCCATTCAACTCTACTTTCCATAACGGAAACGGAAACTCGGCATTTACAGACACCGCCAAGCCCGAAAGGTAAGTGGCAAAGTCATTCAAACTCCGCCCATCTTTCTTAAATTTGAGAACCTGACGGTAGCCCACCTTGCGAATGGCATCAAAAACCGCACAGTTCCGGCCAATCGAACTAGGAGCCGCGACCTTTAACTTGTCCTTACGATCAAGGTAGTCATTGAGCCGCAAAAGTTCGTAAGTGCCAGATGCCGCCCAGTCTGTTTCCCATGCGGAATGTAGCGGATTCTTGCAAATCAAGCCATTGTAGGCCGGATCAGCCCCTAGACGCCTCGCGAAGCCCCTTTCTACGTCTTCAAACAGGCGAACAGGCTCACGGTGGCTCTTGGCGCTACACCCTACTGGAACGGTCAGCAAATAACCAACATGGGCATGTCCATTTTTCCTGTTCACAGCGTAAAAATTAGGCGATGGCAGGCCTCGCTTTTCTGGCTCGAACCAAGAATCAGGGTGATCCAAGTCAAAGACCATCCAACTCCAACGGAAATCCGAATTGGGCTGAATGTGCCGCTTTTGAGTGGCCTCATCGCGATCCCTCCGCCTCATATCTGGAAAATGGTCGCAACAAAATGGCCTATCTGGCAGCATTTCCGCAAAACGAGACTTGATGGTGTCTCGACGGTGAGTTAGGCTTTCCAAAGCCACAGGTGAGTCTTGCATACGCTTACTTGGGTTAAAAGCCGCGCAGGAGTAACGATCCTCGCGGCTTTGTCATTTTCGCACACCTTGGAATGAGCCGCAACCCATCATTTCATGTCGCAAAACACTTGCCCTCCTCGCTGAATTAACGTAAGGTTACTCATGCGATTCACCCGATACGGCGAACCTTCCGACAAGGAAATAGACTCCTTGAAACAGCCTGCATCCTGCGAGCAATGCGGCGAATCTGTTCAAGAATACGGCGAACTTTGCGCGGCCTGCGAGGATCAAAACGAGGCAGAACGTTTGGCCGACATTCTTCAAGACGACCTTAAATACCCTGACGACTAAATATGAAACACCTACTCAAACCCCAACCACATGAGCCGCAAAACCTCCGCGCAGGAGACCGCATCCGTCATCCTCTGCGAGGTGAAGGCCAAGTAATCGCTGTCAACAAGCCCTACGTCCGACTTTCATTTGGCGAGACTTGGGGAGTGTTGCCGGAAAACACCGTCCGCAAAATATGATCCTTCGCCCCGCCATCCAAATCGACGCCGCTACTCGCTACTGCATCGAGCATGGAGTCGAGTTCAAGGGCCGCGTTGTCCTCCTCGATTCCTCCCTACTGCGCCGGTTAAAGCTGCCGGGCACTTTTAAGCCTCGTAAACGTAAAGCCAAACGCCTCGCCTTAACTGAATGCCGCACTACCTAGCCAGCCAATACCTCGACGCCATCCTCGCCCACCATGTATCACTCTTCCCCTTACGCGACCGCCTAGCCGTGGAAAATGGTGTTATGCGGGCTATCATCACCTCATGGGCAGTGGAGAATCCCGAATGCCTGCGCAAACTCGAACAACAAGCGAAGTTATGACCGACCTAGAAGCTCTCCTAATCCCCTTTTTCGCAGGTGCCACCTTCATTCTGGCCTTCGTCGTCCCGGCCTTCATCGGCTTCAACCGCAACTGGAACGTGCGCCTGCTTAACGAGAAGGCACAGGAGTTTGATCGCGGGTATGAGATGGGCCGGAAGTTGAACAATTTCATGCACGGAATCAAAAAGCCAAACTGGACACTTGATAACATGCCAGAATAAACGTAAGGTTACTCCGTGACCGACACACACCGAGGTATTAGCGTTACCTAGTGAAGACTGTTCCCTCCAGTCTGGAATGTCGGAGAGGGCACCTTGATCTTTGACAACTCGAAAGCAGAATCTAGCGGTAAGCGAAAACGGGGAATTGCGACCCGAAGCCTTGCAAGCGAAGTAGTGAGACGTAGCAAACCTCCCGCTGGATTCTGTTTTCCAAATGACTCGGCGCAAAGGTCCGCAAAAGACCAAACCGCGACACTAAAATCAGGAAGTAACTAGTTCTTGCCTGTTCAATGAGTGTAGGGAGCCTTTCCGGTGAAAGCCGAATGAGAGGCCCGAGTCGCCAATTTGCAACCCGTCTGTTCACGCAGGCGGGTTGTTCTTTTCCGTAAGGTTGAGGTTGTAAATCACACAGCCGCATGTTAATGTTGAAATCTACTCTTATGAGCGAATCCGCATCCCAAAAACAAGAGCTTGCTATCAAGCAGCCATCCCTGAAAGAACTCATCTCCGGCGACAAATTCAAAGAGCAGGTTGCTCTCGCGTTGCCAAAACACATGACGCCCGAGAGGTTCACGCGCATTGCATTGACTGCCATCACGCGAACTCCGAAGCTGCAAGACTGCTCTCAGGCCAGTCTTTTCAAGTGCCTGCTTGACCTATCTGCTGCCGGTCTTGAGCCTGACGGTCGCCGAGCTTACCTCATTCCATACGGCAATGAATGCACCTTGATTCTCTCTTACATGGGAATGATCGAACTTGTGCGTCGTTCTGGCGATGTCGTCAGCATCCGATCCGAGCTTGTGTGCGAAAACGATGAGTTCACATGGGAGAACGGAAAGATCGTTCACAAGGTCGAGTGGCGCAAACCGCGTGGAGAAATTCAGGCTGTGTATGCCGAAGCCGTTCTTCGTTCAGGCGAGACTCAAACCGCCACCATGACCAAAGATGAGGTGGACGCCATTCGCAAACGCAGCCGTTCTGGCAGCAGCGGGCCTTGGGTGACGGACTATGGTGAAATGGCGAAAAAGACAAGTCTGCGCCGCCTGTGTAAGCTGCTCCCGCTTTCTCCAGAAGTCGCCGAGCACATCGAGCGCGATCAGGATGTCCGCGAGATTGAGGTTGTATCTGTGCCAAAGGCCACGCTAAAACTGCCGAGTCAGGAACTTTCGGATGAAACGGAAAAAGCGGTTGACTAAAACCGCTTTTAGAAGTAAACCATTAAAATGCACCATGACTCACCAAGAATTCAGCAGGAAGGGCGGAAAATCCAAATCGAAAGCAAAGCTGGAGGCCTTAAAAGAAAACCTTTCAAAGGCAAGGCGGAAGCTGGCGGAAAAAAGATTGAGATCAAAGAAGGTCAAACTTTTGGAAGATTGACGGCAATTTGCTTTTTAAAAAATGATCGACACCACCATTCTGTTTGGTTGTTTTCTTGCTCCTGTGGAGCTAAAAAAGAAATAACCGCAATCTATGCCTATAAAGGACTTACTCGATCTTGCGGTTGTTTGAGAAAAGAAACCACCACCAAATTAAAAACAATCCACGGTCTCAAAAATAATAACGCATATGAAATATGGTGCGGAATAAAAAAGAGGTGCTTTAACAAAAAATGCAAAGAATACCCATTATACGGAGCTAGAGGAATAACCGTTCATCCTGAGTGGGTCGCCTCCTTCAAATCTTTTTACGACCACGTTGGACCGAGGCCGAGCAAATCTCATTCTATTGATCGAATCAATAATGACGGAAATTACGAACCCGGCAATGTTCGATGGGCAACATCAATCGAACAAGCTAACAATAAAAGAAATAACTCGATCCTTACTGTTTTTGGCAAAAAGAAAACAATAGCTGAATGGGAGCGAGATATTGGATGCTCAAAAGAGCTTATACGACAACGAATCAAAAAATTAGGTTGGAGTGCGGAAAAGGCAATTTTAACCCCCAAAAGACATGTTAATTATTGAAGATGACATTTATCGAAATGTGGGCGCACTTAACTATTCAGCAGCAAAGTCGCTGCTGAAATCCCCAAAGCATTTTCAGGCGGCGCTCAATCGCAAGTTTGAGCCATCGCGTGAGATGCAGATTGGCACATACGTCCATCAAATCGTTTTGGAAGGCAAGACGCCAAACTACATCGTTCGTCCTGCTGACATCGACCTCCGAACCAAAGAGGGCAAAGCATGGCGCGACAAGAACGCGGGCCGTGAAATCCTTTCTGCCGAAGACGACATCGCCGTTCGCATGGCCGCTGACGCCGTTCGCAAAAGCGCGGATGCCCAGTATCTTCTTGGCCGCTGCCCAAATCGTGAGCATGGCATCGTGCAGACGTTCAGCGGCGTGGAAATCAAGGGTAAGCTGGACGCTTACGGGACGGATGAGGCGGGGAAGGTTATCATCCTCGACCTAAAAACCTCATCATCGGCTGAACCAGAAGAGTTTGGGCGCAAGATTTTTAACCTCAAGTATGCAGCACAATGCGCTTGGTATCAGGCCATTCTATCCTTGGAGCTTGGTCTTGATTACGAGCCTAGTTGGTTCTGGCTGATTTGCGAAACGCAAGAGCCATACGATGTCGCAATCTACCAACCGTCCGATGAGATGCTTGAAATCGGCAAAGCGCAGATGAAGCATTGCATTGACCTTTACCGCTCATGCAAGGAGACGAATAAATGGCCCGGATATTCCAAAGGGATCATCACGCTTGAAGCCCCAGTTTTTGAGAAACGTCGCTGGCTCAACAAATAATCACCCACCCAAACACACATGCCCAATAACAACATCAACATCAGTATCGACTACCTCAAAATCCAAGGTGCTCGCAAAGTAACCAAGGACGGGAAAGATTACGTGCTCATCGACATTGCAGCCAGTCGAGCGAAGCCATTCAAGCGCGATAACGGCCCCGAATCCATTTTTGGCGAGTTTGACGTGAAGGCTAATCGCGATGGCGAAGACAAGTTTGGAAAGACTCACAGCGTTTGTGAGGCCATGACCAAAGAGGAGCGCCAAGCAAAGCAGTTCACCCCCTTCATTGGACGGGGGAAGGAGTTCGTCTTCGGTGGATCGTCTGGTGGCGGTCGTCCGGCTCCAGCTCGCCAGCAAACCACGCAAGCTCGGGGCGACAACCTCGAAGGGGACGAGATTCCATTTTAGAACAACCGAGGGGCGCGACTCGACAACGCGCACAACTCAGCTTACAGTTGCTTATATGACCTCCGATCAAATCGACACCATCAATACAATCGCCTCCGACGCCTACGAGAACGCTGCCATCAAAGGCTTTCACGACGGCGATATGGACAAGTCTGACGTGGAACTTATGGCTGCATGGACAGCCAACCTCCACGGCGAAATCTCCGAGCTTTGGGAGGCTGCGCGCAAAGGCATGCTCAACATGCACTGCGACAAAGACATCCAGCTCACCTGCGCAGAGGAAGAGTTCGCTGACATCGTGATCCGCGCATTCGACTCTGCTCGCGCATTCGACATCGACCTTGGACGCGCCATTCACATGAAAATGCAATACAACGCCAGCCGTCCACACATGCACGGTAAACTCGCCTGAATATGCCCATCTCCGAACTAATCTCCCAACTCGAAGCCATCAAAGCCATGCACGGCGACGTTCCCGTAGAGGTCAAAATCCAGTTCCTCGGCTCACATGCCTGTGGCGCTGTGATCGACCTCAAGTATCGCTCGACCGGCATCGGTAAGCCCTTTGTTCAAATCATCGCACAGGAGAAAGCATGAAACTAACCATCGGTATAGACCCCGGCGCATCGGGCGGCATTGCGTTTATTCCCGACAACAATCCGGCAAAGGCTTGGGCTGTAAAAATGCCTGAGACGTTGGCTGATTTGTGGCATGAACTAGACTCTTTGGAATGGGCGCACAACCTTAACAATATGCACTGCTGCCTCGAAAAAGTCCACAGCATGCCCGGACAGGGCGTGGCTTCATCCTTCAAGTTCGGCCAAGGCTTCGGCCATCTCGAAATGGCCCTCACCGCCGCCAAGATTCCATTTACCTATGTTACTCCGCAGAAGTGGCAAAAGGAGCTTGGATGCCTTACTGGCGGAGACAAAAACGTGAGCAAAAGTCGAGCCCAGCAGCTTTTCCCGCACATCAAATGCACGCACGCTATCTCGGATGCGTTGCTAATCGCTGAATACTGCCGGAGGACTATCAAATGAACCTCAAATCACCACGCACCCCAGCCGAAATTCTAGCCCGCTGCGCCGACGCAATGGCCGACTACGAATTTGCTTTGCGCTGCATCTCCAAAAGCAAAGACGAGAAAGCCGCCACCCTAGCAAAGGTAATGCTCAAAAAGCACCGCATCAAATGCCCAACACCAAAGCCTCGCCAGCCCATCGCCTAGCGCATCGTCTTGCATCTACGTTGTCTGCAACCCGCGTGGACAAGGAGGAGGTGACGAAAATCCTCATCGACCTGCTGGCCCATCAAATTTCAAGCTACCACCCCATTCACCGCATCGCTATTTGGGAAGCCTCTGTTGACGAACTGGATGACATGGTGGAGGTTTTCTCGAACGAAGGAGATAAAGTATATGAACGAAACTGAAATACCTACACCGAGGACGGGTTCTCAACTGCATTATCCTCACGCAACTGGAGACGGTATCATCAACTTGGTTGAGGGAGACTTCGCCCGCCAACTCGAACGCGAGAACGCGGCAATGCGTGAGGTGATTAAAGCCGCTCATAATGCCATCGAGGTTCAGATTCATGTTCGAGGCACAGGCGATGACACCGTAGTTGTTCTCAACCAGCTACAATCAGCCTCCGAACTCCTCAAACCATACCTCCCATGAACGAACCACGCAAAGACATCGAAACCCCAACGGAAAAAGCCGCGATGATTGGCATTGGATGCACTTTCATACTCGCAAATCTGGTTGGGATCGCAATCCTAGTCGCTATCTTCATTGCTATCGTTTCTTTTCTGTTTCGATGAAAACCCTAGCCTTCTGGCACGAATATCCGGGTAGCCAGCCGGAGCCTGAGATGCCCATTGTGATAGACGAATCGGTCGCCGTTTGGGCGCTGTTCATCTTTCTGCTCACCTTGATCGCGACACAGGGCGCTAGGAGGTAGAGCCAGCGGTTTGACAGCCAATACTTGTTGGGAACAACTCAACTAGACAGCTAAATATGAACAATGTAATTGACTGTAACGTTACATCGCGATACAAGAACGGTATGTTTGTCAAGCTATTCTCCCAAATCCTAGACTCATCCATCGCAGACAACCGAAAACTGCGTCACTTCTTTACAGACCTGCTCCTTTGCGCGGACGCATCGGGCAATGTAATGATGACAGATACAGCCATCGCTCGCCGAATTGGAGCAACGGTAGATGAGGTGGAATGGGGGCTGAAAGAACTCTCGTCACCCGATCCTCGCTCTAAGACGCCGGATTACGAAGGCCGTCGAATTGAGCGCCTTGAGGGTCATGGATACGGATGGAAGATTCTCAATTATGAGATGTATCGGGCTATGCGCGATGCGGAACAACTTCGAGAGGCCACCCGAATCAGGGTTCAACGTCACCGAGCCAAGAAGGCTGGACTGCCATGTAACGATGGTAACGCGTTACGAAACGCGAGTAATGCCATGCAGAAGGCAGAAGGAGAGGAAGAAGCAGAAGAAGAATCTACTAATGTGGATTTGTTCGGAAAGCCATCATGGAACCCAACACCCGAAATGCTCGAAGTCGCTTCTTGGTTTAACCGAAGGCCTTCCACCGTTTGGTCAAAGAAGGAGATGAGGGCATGGAAGGAGATTATTTCTTGGTTTCGATTCGAGGGGGATGAGTGGAATGCTCTAAAATGGCTTTACACTCGGTCTGACCATCCTTTTTGCCGAAAAGACCTCGGAACCCTTCTCAACAACTGGCAGGGTGAAATCGACAGGGCTATCAATTTTAAGGAGGAAAGGAAGTGAACTACTACAATGAATTTGACCCCAAAACCGCTGCTTGGCTCCGAGAACTCATCAAAATTGGAGCAATCCCTGATGGGCACGTTGATGAACGAAGCATTGCTGATGTCAAGCCCTCAGACCTCCGTGGATATACCCAATGCCACTTCTTTGCCGGAATTGGAGGATGGAGCCTTGCCTTGCGGCTTGCTGAATGGCCCTCAGATTTGCCAGTGTGGACGGGAAGCTGCCCCTGCCAACCCTTCTCGAAAGGAGGAAACTCCCTTGGATATAACGACCCAAGAGACTTGTGGCACTCAATGCACCGCCTCATATCCTTCATCAGACCTCAGTTTGTCTTTGGGGAGCAGGTTGAAAGAGCGATTAAGTTTGGGTGGTTCGACCGATTACAAGCAGACTTGGCGAAAGATAACTACTCCAGCGGGGGTGTTGTTATGGGAGCACACAGCAAGGCTTTACCCCACCCTAGACAACGACTTTTCTGGTTTGCCCACACCAGCGGTGAACTCGATCTTGGAAAGAAATTGCCCCAAGAAGGATGGTCGAGTTCGATTCCTTCCATCTGGCAGAGTGAGAAAATCTTCCAAGAAGGGCAAGGAAGGGTCGATGAATTGGTCGCAAGACGTATTGCTGAGAGGGTATCTTCCTACTCCGAAGCTCTGTCTATTCTTGATGGGATACCCGGAAGAATGGTGGGAATCCGTGGCGCAGGCAATGCAATCGTTCCCCAAGTTGCGGCGGAGTTCATCAGGGCCTCAGTCGAAGTAATAAGGAGCACGCCATGACCCCCTCCACCGAAGAACTCCTTGCCACCATAAACCGCGCCCTCCCCTGTTCAGACGAGGCCGAAAGGGGCATCATCTCCTGCCTGCTCCAGCGTCCCGAGCTGCTAAACGACTGTCCGGCCCCCGTTACCATCTATCACGACGCCACAAGGATCATCTACGAGGCTATCCACGCCCTAGCAGCCAAGGGTAGGCCGTTTGACCCCGTGACGCTCACTCACACCCTCCGTGAACAAAACCTACTCGACAAGGTAGGCGGAGCTGTAGCCATCAGCGATCTTTGGGGATTTACTCCGATTTCGGCCCATTTCCCCTTCTACCGGAAGATCGTCATGGAGAAGTTTGCGCTACGGCAAATCATCCACGCCTCCGCTTTGACGATTACGCAGGCTTTTGAGCACGGTTCAGAGCAGATTGAGGATGAAGTGACGGTTGTGTTCGACGACGCTTTTAAACGCCTACAGGACGCAAAAGACGCCTCATACGCGGAAGAGAGTGCCGAGCTGCCATTTACCCCCATCCGGGAGCTGGTGATGCAGGTGCTTGAGGATAGCGAGAATCAGGCCTCCTCTGGCCGGAAATACTCGGGCGTTCCGACTGGGATCGAGCAGATTGACGACATCATGGGCGGTCTGGAGCGTGGATGCCTAACCGTCGTTGCTGCTGAGTCCTCAGACGGTAAATCCTCGCTTTGTCGCCAGATTCTCGAAGAAGCCGCCAAGGAAGGCCACCCATGCGTCGATTACACCTACGAAATGATGCCCAAGGCGGAGGCTAGGCGTATCCTGTGCTCTCAAGCCAAGGTGGACGCCAAAAACCTCAAAATGGGCCTGATGACGAGAGGAGAACAGGGCGCTCTGGTTTCCACCTCCCGAAAGGTCGTGGAATGGCCCTTCGACATCATCGACGTGGCGGGCAAATCCATCGAGCAAATCTGCCGGGACCTCACGCGGAGGTCCAAAAAGGTGCCAGCCGGTAAGATGCTGGTAGCCATGATCGACTACATCCAGCTCTGCAAAACATCCATGACGGACAAAAAGAACCGGGAGCGAGAGGTGGCTCACATTACCGCAACGGCCAAACAATGCGCTAAAACTACGGGGTGCCATATTATCATGCCATCCCAACAAAATAAGGAAGGCGAGGTCCGTGAGTCTATGTCGATTGAGCAAGACGCCGACAACCTCATCCAGATTCAGAAGGTCAAGGATACCAGCAAGAAGCCTGCGTGGAAGCGTGACTCCGAGGAGGACGATAAACCATCAAATGTGAGAAAGGTCTTCTTCAAGAAGTTGCGAGACGGGGAGCGATACCGCCATGTCATGATGGAGCTACGAGGGCATCACTTCCGGTTTGAAGTAATTCGCGATACAGAAGAGTCTTGACACCCTCCACCAATTAACGTAAGGTTGAAGTCGATATGAACATCCACGCCATCGCAAAACAGATTCGCTCCTTCGCCGACGAGCTTGAAGCTCAGAAACCCGACGAAATCCCGTGGATCGAGTGGCACGGCGGAGAGTGCCCTCTGAAAGACGAGGAGGTGGAGGTGTGGGAGTATAAATTTAATTCAGGGGTGCACATTAAAGACCCGTGTGAGAAGCCTAGCGCGTATGATTGGGGCACGGATGGAGACAGAATTGTCGCCTACCGCGTCCTCAAAACCCGCGAGCCAAAGCCGAAGGTGCAGCTTGGGCCGGAGGATGTCCCTCCTTTCAGCGTCTTCCGTGTAAAGGGTGAAGGTTCTACTGGTTGGCATCAAATGGAACTTTGCCCTCAATGGGAAGGTTTGGCTTTCAGCAGCGATGTCAGTTTGGTTAGCTACAAAGAGCTGAAACGTAATTGGCTCATCAACCGCTCCATCCCCACGACCGGCAAATGGAACCCCGACGCTTGGGAAAACTGCGAGAAGTAATCCTCACTCCCGCATCCAGCATCCATCCGCCCACTGAATAGACGCATCGGTCATGCCTGATTTAGCCATCCATACCTTCAAGGAAAGTTGGCACCCACATGCTGAACACGTCTTCAACTTCTCATCATGCGCCGTCCGCTTGCTACCAAGTAGATCGTTTACCTTCGACACAAGGCTTCTGGCATAACACCCTATGCAAAACTCGGTCACTTTATCGACGTTTTTAGGGCATTGCGCGCAAATAGCAGCACGCCTGTCCGCTTCCTCTTGGCTAACTTGGCCTTCGTGCCAAGTAGCTTCAACGGCACGGTAAAAAGACTTCATCATCTTCCATGCGGACACCTTCTGCTCGCGCTCTGGATTCATCTCCTCGCACCATTCAGGCACATGCTGGCACATGAAGTCGGCCATTTGCAACTCCAAGGTCAGCGGCTCCTCGATGCCATTGCCTTTTAGATGCGCTTTCACGGCCTCAATCAGGCTAGACCAGCCGTAGCTAACGACGACCACCTTGGTCTGCTCCACAGGGTAAAACCAGCCATACGGATCGCCGATGAGCGAGTAGCCCGGAAACAGGCCTTTGATGCGTTCCTTGTTGAACTTCGGGATTTCTATGGCGCGAACGAGGGCTTTCATCGGACAATGCGGTCAATTTTGGCCGTGGCCTTTTCTCGCACTTCTTCGGCCTTTTGCGAGGCGAATTTCTTGGCGCGCTCCTCGGGCATTTGGAGCAGGCGATTACCGTAGCGCAGGACTAGCTGCCGGTAGCCTTTACCGACCTCTTTCTGATACATCACGCCCTCGTCAGGCGTCATTTCCCGGCGTTTGCTACCCTCTCCAACGAGCTTGCCGTTCGGATTAGGCGGAGATAGCCAGACGCCCTTTGCGGACAGCCTGCCCAGTAGCTGATAGGCGGGATCGTCCGGCCCCTCGGTAAACACGCGGGACCATGGAGCGCGGTCTGTTTCGAGCCGTTTGCCGAAAACGTCCAAATACTCGGTGCCAACAGCGCGGCGAACGAACGGGATTTCCTTGGCGAGCGATTCCCAGCCCTTGTAGCGGTTCGTTTCCGACTGCATCCACATGTCCAAGTCTTTGATGGAGCGAGGGATGTAACCACCGGCAAACGAGGCTAGAGCCTTCGGAATGCGGCGTTCTGCGGCCTCAAACGGGTCTTCAGAGCCACGGGGAGCGCCAAGGTTTTCCATAGCCTGAGAAATAGCAGGCATCGTGAAGGCGCTCGACCACATGTAATACACCGCTTTCGCAGCTTTCGATCCTGCGCTAGCCGTCTGCCAGCTTTCGGGGCGATATTTGGAGTTGTCCGAGAGGTTGCCAGTCAGGCTGAAAATGGACGCCAAAGGCCATTCCGAGTAGCGGATGTTGATTCGCTTGCCGTTCTTGTAGTAGCCGATGGAGTTTGGTTGAGCGCCAGATGCAAACAGAGCGGCTTTTTGCTGCGGAGTAAGGCCTTCCCAGTTGCCTTCGATGAACCAGCCTCGTTTTTCGTCGTCTGGTTCGTCTTCGATGTCCTTCAAGGCCTTAATCATGACCATAAGGCCAATCATTCCAAACGCCTGATTGCGCATCAATAGCGCCCTGTGAGCGACCTTTTGGCGAGGGTCTTGGCCTTCCATCACGCGCAGTATCCCGACGCCCGGAATGAGGCTAATGGCCTGATTCAAGCTATTGCCCACCACGCGAACGAATCCAAGGCCAAAACCGGGTAGAAGGTTGGAAGCTAGGTAATTGAGGAAGTAGGAAGATGGTTTGCCGAGCCTGCGAACGATGAAGTCTTCGAGCGGGTCTTTTTCCACCCCCTGTTTTCCCATCATTTCAAGGCGCTGGTCGATGGCCTTCTCAAATGTGTCGGCAACCGTGCCCATGAACCTCTCGACCATTTTGACCGAGCCATAGAGGACGCCACCGGCACCCTTTGGATCACCCGTCATTGCGCTCCATGCGGCGTTGTAATTGGTGTTCTGTTCAAGATTTGAGAGTAGCCCTTTTTGGCTGTCCCAGTCTTCGTGCATCGCGTGCATGGCGAGCGCAGACAGAGCTGGCGAGTTCGGGTCAACTCCATCCTGAATCAGCTTCTCGCGGTAATGGGCCGGATCGGTCAAGGCTCGCACAACAGACGAGTCGTATTCGTCCGTAAGGCGGCGATACATGAATGGCATGGAAGACACCTTGCCCAAGCGAGTATTGAAACCGTCCAGAACCCTAAGAAGGCGAGTAATCACCATGACGTGCCATCCAATCGCCTTGGTAACTGGATTCTTCGATGTGCGATACATGCGTTCGCCGACATCGACTCCATCCAGAGCGACACCCTTCTTGATTTGGTCTGCGTAGAATGGATCATTGAGGATATTGGAATCGAGATAGACGGAATCGCCCGTCTTCAAGTATTTCCACATGTCCACAGCAGCAGGACCGAGATTCTTCGCGATGGCATCAATCGAATCAAGGATCGGAACCCACTTCGACGGATTGGTTGGATTCGCGATAACGGTCGCAACAGCCTCTCCAATGAAGGTCAATCCATTGTTCAGCGCACTTAGCGCAATCGTTGTCATGGTTCGCATGCTGGAAAGCACGCTCGAATACCAAACGGCATTGAGGGTTTGGAGCAGCGTAGGACCGCGCACCTCCATCATGATGTCCTTGAACTCCTTTTGCAGGGCGGCGCGCACATACCGTGGCGTCTTCGGGTCCATGAACTTCTCGGTAATCGCAATGGCGCGAGCCTGCTGTTCTGGAGTGAGTTCCCTGAAGCCGTATTCCTCCGCGATGAGGGCGTAAAGCGCGTTGTCATCGAACAGGCCTGCGTTGATAAGACGCATGATCTTCGGATGATGCTCTTTGACGGCCTCTTTCGCCTTCTTAGACCAATCGTTACGGGCTTCGATGCGCTCCAGTTCCTTCGCGATGACAGCTTCGCGCTTCTTTTGCCAGACCTTCGAGATGATCTTGGACAGCTTTGCGAGGTCGGAATCAGGCAGGCCAGCGAAAGCAGGATCGGACTTCAGCGTCTCGAACATCTGCGACTCCAAGGTCTTTTGCTCCGAGATGCGGATTTGAGCGAGTTTGTCCCAAGGGATTTTGATGCCGCCTTCTTCTGGTCGCAGGTCGTTGAGCTTGCGCTGAATGATGCGGATTTGCTCTTCCTCGGTGGCTGAAAACAGCTTTTCGCGTGCTGCTGTGATGCGTTTAGCCTCTGCTTTTGCGAGAGATTCGCGCATGTCAGCAACCATGTCATCAAAGGCGCGCTTGATGAACGAAGAATCGCGGTCCCAACGAGCCGGATCAACGTTTCCCTCTTTGTCCACAGCCTCATTCAGGCGGTCGATGACGTGCTGGCGAGCCTCCTCGACGTTATCAAGCAGCTCCTTCGTGGTTTCATACTTGTCATCAAGAGCCTCGCGAATGATGGAGCGGGCCTGAGATGTGGCGAAGAACTGACGCGGAACCTCCGACATCAATTCGTCGCGACGCTTCACGAAATCTGGGCGCAGAGCCTTGATCTGTTTCTCAATGGCAGCGATTCGGGCCTTAACATCCTTGATCTGCTCCTGAGTGGCCTCGATTTTGGAGTCAGCGGCCTTTTGTTGAGCGATATTACCGCCTTCCTTGCGGGCGGTAAATTCAGCCAAGTCTGATTCGAGAGTGGACAGTTGTTCGTTCAGCTTTGGCAGGCCAAGTTCAGCACGCTTAACGTCAGCGAGGACTTCGACGGCGTTTTCACGCGCAGCCTCCCATGCCTCGCGAACAAGTTGGTCGTTGCTGGTGACGTATCCAAAAGCTCTCAGGGCACGCAGTCCAAGGCTCTCCTTTGGAGCTTCTTTCTTTTCGCCTTGAACGCTATCTCGCAGAACTCGGGTAAGCTGGTTGGTGAGGTCGTTGAGGAGCTTGCTTTCGTCCGGCGTCTTTTCGATGGATTCTACCTTGCCCGTGACACCCTTGGCAATCCGCTCGACCATCGTATCCCACATGGTTCGGCGAACCGGAGCAATGCCAGCGACGGCAGTTTCGAGGTCCACAGGCAGGCCTTCCTTCGCCATGCTGTTGAACAGAGCGGCGCGGATGGCGAGGACTTGAGCGGGAGTTTTCTTGGGTTTGCGAGTGCCTTTGGTTGGCGCGGTTCCTTCGACTCCAAGGAGCTTTTTGAGGACTGCCTTCAATTCGGCGCGATCCTTTTTGATGGCCTCCTTCAAAGTTTCATTGGAAACTCCGGCAAATTTGGATGGAGCAGCAGCGGATGATGCCTTGTATCCCTTATCGCCACGATTCAGAAGCTCGCGGACCTTTTCGCCGATGCTGGAGATGAGCTTCTTTGCTGAAATCCAAAGACCCCTTTCCTCCGCATCCATCGCCTCCATCGCAAAATCCTCATCCGATCGCTCCTGAATATCCTCAACGGCATCCTTGACTGCCTTGTCGGCTTGTTCCTTCGCGGCATCCACAGCCTTCACCTCATCAGGTAGTCCGGGAGCGTTCGTTCCAACGGTTTTGCGGCGCTCTTCAGCTTGAAGGGTTTCGATGTTATTACCGATGTAGATGGAGCTATAGTTTTCATCGTTGATGATGAACTTCTGCGTGTTGAGCATCGCCGAAGCGAAGCTGGCCTTGTTTTCCTTGGCCTGAATCACGTCCCGGTAGAGGCTGAGTAGAATATCCGCATCGAGCCTCTTTCCGTCCTTGGCTAGATTTTTGGCCTCAAGCTGAATCGCAAGACCAACCTCCATCAACAAGAACTGACGCATGGGTTCGGCGAGGAATTGGTTGCCCTTGGTGACTCGACCAATGAACGAGGGCTTTGTCACCTCGTTAGCCATTTCCTCATAGGGAATGCCAGCCCGAATCTGAGCCTCGACAATATCCCTCGCGACAGCTTGCAGCTTGCCTTGGACATCCTTGTTGACTTGGGGATGATTCGCCAAAGCAACGTCTTCTGGAATCTCTCGACCCTGCCACGGAGCCTTATTGGCCTTAGCCTGAATGTCGGAAATGGTTTTGCCAATAGACTTGATCTTTTCCTCTGCCTTTTGTGCCGACTCGTTCTCGGACTCTTCTTGGGTGGAGTTGAGAGAGAAGCGTGGCAATCTTGGGCTAGGGTTCAAATCCTGAACCGCATCATAAACAGCCGTGAATGCAGTTACCGCGTCTCCAGATAGGAGATTGGAAAGCCCGGACGCATCGAATTGGATGGCAATTGCAGGAGAAGGTTCAGCAACATATACACTAGCAGGTCGATCTTCTCCTGTTCTTTCGTTGGTGGCTCGAACAGGAAGTATCGCGGCATCGAAGAAATAACGCGATTGAATAGATTTAAGTCCAAATTCTTCCAGAGCTTGCGCCCTCTGAGCTGTCGAAAGCTCATTCCAGTTCGTTTTTGAAATGCCTTCTCGAATTGCCTGCGCTCTTTCAGAGTTGTCTGATGGCGAAATTGACGCCATGCCGACGCCACCAACAGACGTGGAGGCTCCGGCTTTAAGGATAATAGGTGTTCTGCTTTCATATTGGGGATTTGTCTCTGGCATCACCGTCACAAAGGACGCTGGCGTGCCTCCATGTCCGAACACGCCATACTCAGCGGCATCGGCTTCCTGTTGCTCAATGGAGCTTGCTGGCGAAAGCACCGCCTGTCCGTTGTCGAAAAGGGTTTGAAGCGACTGAGCGAAGTCATCCTTGCTCAGGCCAGACTCGTTGCGCAGGTCCGAGATGGCCACTTGCGTCTGATTCGTTGCCAGCCTGTCGTAAGCCTCGCGGACGGCTGGATTAGGCAGTTCTGGCGTGAGGTTTTGGTAGAGTTCGGCTAGGCGGGCTTCATCGGCGGTGGAGTAGGATGCCTGAGTGCCGCCACCAAACATCACAATCGCGTCCTCCTTAGCGATGTTCTCGCTGGAGTATGGAGCGGTGGCGCGGCGTTGCTCGGGCGTCAGATTTTGACGTGCTTGGACATCGCGGGCTTCGATTTCGCCTGCAAGATTTTTATACCACTCCTTAGCGGCTGTTTCTTGTGCCAGCTTTTCCAGATTGTAATCCAGAGCAGCTTTCTTTGTTGTTTTTAGGTAGTCCTTATATGACTCTTCTATTTCAGAAGTTACAACATCTGATTGCCATGCGCTTTTCGCGAACTCCTTAATTGAAAGCGGTTTTCGCATATTACCCAAGATGCGCTTGAGTATCTTGGTAGCAGCGCGAATGCCCTCTTTTGAGCCAAGTCCCATTCTTGGGTCGGCAAAAGCCATTCGTGAATCCCCTCCCTTAGCAAAGCCTTCTTTGCTTTGAATCCAATGCTGCACTTCATGCAACAATGTGGACAGAAATTCAGATTCAGAGTAGCCGCCTTTCTTGCCAATGGTTATGGTATTAATCCCATCAAACTCACCCCCACCCTTGCCGAAGTCGTCATATCTAAGAACTTCGATTTCAGAGGCTTCAGGATATGCCTCAAAAAGATCATTATGATTCAGCAAATCTCCAAGTTTGGTTGGAAAGTTTGAGTCGATGTTTAGCCACTCGCGGGTGTCTAGCGATACTGCATCATCCGGCAATTCCCACCGCATCTTCCCATCGTATTTGCCGGGGAACCATCCAGTAACGGCACGAATCTCCTCGCTGTCCTTGCCAGCCGCAGCCATCACCTTCGCCGTATCCAGCGAATCACGCATAAACTGCGGCATCTCAGCTTTCTCGCCAGCGTAGGAAGGCTTGTTCGTCAGTCTCACATTCCCGCCTAGCCCAGTCTTGGCGAAGCTCTTTTCAAGCATCCGCTCGCTGCCAGATTGAAGCATGCGGAGGACACTCAGAAGCTCCTTGTCGGTAGGTATTTTATTTACTGTTCCAGTGATATAATTCCAAATTCTTTGAAGAATGTCCTTCAACTCAGTCCACATGCCACCCTGCGGCCACCTGCCGGTCTTCTCGATGATTTCCATCAATCGTTCCTCAACAACTCTCAAGGCGTGCTCAGTTTGAACTTCGGATGACTCGCGTGGGTATTTTTTCAAAACCCTGTCAAAATCTAGCTCGTCTGAGTATCTTTTGACCCAATCAATAATCCTTGCCCTTTTTACGTCATCCAGCCCAGCGAATCCCAAATGACCAAGGCTTTCGTGGAGAATAACTCGACGGGCTGCGGCTACGGAAACGGGAATACCAAGCTCCTCCGCTGCTTTGATGTCGCTTTGACGGGCGATGATGTTCTCGGGGAAGAGGAACACATGGCCGGATGAGATAAAAACGCCTTCGATTCGGCCAGCGCGGAGGCCGTCGGCGATGTCTCGGAAAGCCGTTGTGAGGGATTCGCTCGCAAGAAACTCTTCCGCAGTCATCACTGTGGCGAAAGTTGCGGCTGGCACTTCTTTCTGGACTAGCTGCTTGGCAAAAGCGACATCTTGACCGGTTACCTCGGGGCGCTCATCAAGAGGCTTATCCTTGGCTGTGATGGAGTCGAGGGCGCGACGGCGTTCGTCCTTCGACTTGGAGGCCTTCATTTCCTCTTCCTCGTAGTCCTTCTTGAAAGTGGTGGCCGATTGATGAGCAGCGTCATCCTTCTCGTCTGCGCGGACCTTGCGAGCCTCGTCTGCGGCTTTCTTTCGCGCATCGCGCACAAGCTCGGGATTGGCCTCCTCCCAAGAGCGAACAATCATCTCTCGCTGGCTTTGAAGTGGCAGCTTGGTCAGCGGCTCGAAATCGGGATAGCCATCGTCCTTGACGGGCGCGTCGAAATACTCGTCAGCAGCAGCGCGGACCTTGTTTTTGGCTGTCTCCTTCAGCTTTTCGGTCTTTTGCTCTAGGATTTGTCGAGCTTTTTCCTTAGTTGACGGCTGCGTTTCTTGTGTTTCTCTTGGCTGCAACTCGCTGGATCGACCCCCAGTGAGGCTAGAACTAGCACCGGCTACCGCCGCTTCCTTAGCCAAGGGAGCGGCGGTTTCGTTTTGTGTGGCTACCGTTGTGGTTTGGGGTTGAATCAGTGATTCAAAATAATCTCGCATCCCGCTTGGGATGGATGGGATGCTGTCGGAATGCTCAGGATATTCTTTAGAGACAAGCCAATTTGCAAAATCGCTGGCAAGTTTTTCAGATTTGGACTTCGACTTAATATCATCCAACCCCTTTGGGTGAGCGCCCTTTGCCAAAGATGCCTCCTTGGGAAGAAATGCGGTCGGAAAAATCTGATGGGCAAACTCATGTGCTGCAACCCATGCGGCATGAAGCGGCGATTGCGAGTCATCAACTTCAATTCCATGCTTATGAGAAAGACCGCGACCGGAAGCCACAATCCTCATCCCATCCTTACTAATTTTTGATGGGAAGAATCCAAGTTTAATAGACCGACCAAATAAACCATTGGCTTTATCCACGATCTGATTCGACCACTTTGCAATATAATCCCTAGCAAAACCAACAGCCTCTTTTCGCGACATGCCCTGCTGCTCCGCATATTTGGACAAATCCTTTAAACTCATCGTGTCCATTTCGCTTGCAACCCTTTGAAAAACAGGTCCGGGGGCGGTCGCTTTCACGACCTGTGCAGCAGAAGGTGCTACCTGAACTGGTTCGCCAGTTGCCTCCGGTTGGAATACGTAGAGGTCGCGTTGTTTGACGTAGCCTTCGGGAAGTTTGATGCCGTAGGTGTCAACGGCGGCGGCACTGACCGGTTCGTTGGCGTCAAGCGCCTCAAAAATGAACCGCTGCTGAAGGCCCGGTGCCCACGGTTTGTCGGTTCCGGGTTCATCCCGGTCCTCTTTGAGCGCCTTGAGGTTGCGTTTCGCTTCCGTCAGTCTCGGTTGCCAGTAGAGGTACGCTTTGCTGTTTACGTTGGGCTGATTCGCTTCAAGCTCGGCAATCTCCGCCTCTAGTTTTGCGATTCTCGGAGTGAGGTACTCCTCCGGCGTCATCTGCTCTGGCTTCGTCACATCCCGCTCCATGGCGCTGCCTCCCGGCGTGAGCATGCCTTCGGTAGCGGGCGTCGGCGTCCCTTGCGGGGTGATTGGTTCTTGTGTTTTTGACTGTGTGGATTGAGATGCAACTACTGGTTTCGTGATAACACGTTTACCAGATGATACTTCAGTATATGATCCCGGTGTCCATGCAGTAGGAAGGCTGTTATTGGAAGCAAATGAACCATCTGCTCTTTTTTCAACCTGTGTATAACCTTGTGGAAGAGGCTCCCATTGTTGGGTTTCCTCATTAAACCATTCAGTTTCAAACTCAATAACTTGAGTGCCTCTTCGAGTAGTTCTGGTCTTTGATTTTTTAGACCTTAGTGCGCCAGAACCATCTTCAACCCACACTCCTTCAGGAACGGATTCGGCCAACTCCCATACTGTTTGTGGAGTCGGTTTTTCCTGCCAAAAGGAATCTAGCTTTTCTTGGAAAGAGGTTACTTCTTCTTCGCCTGCCGCTGCACCGAGTAGCTGATCGCGAGCGCCTGCGCCTTCGGCTTCCCGGCTTTCAACTCGGTCTTGAGGTTCTTGACGAAGGCTTTCTGTGTCGGGGATTGCGAGAGGGGCATTTTCTTGTGGGGGTTGAATTGGTGCTGCCTGAACCGTCGTCACGGCGGGGGCTTCTTGATCCACGACGGGTGGACCCGTCTCAGGCAGCGAAGGTGTTTCTTCGACTGGAATTTCTTCCAGCACTGGCATTTCTGGCGTTACTTCCGGCCCAGCCTCTTCAACCGCTTCGACAGGCTGAACTGCTGGCTCAGATGGTGGCGGCGGCATGCTATAAATGACTGCGTCAACGAGGTCTTGGGTTTGCTGGATTTGCTCATTTGCGAGAATAGCGGTCTGTTCAGCTCCGGGAACGGCAGCAGTTGGCGCGACCATTTCTTTTGCGGCAACAATGCCGGGATCGGTGGGTTTTGTCGCTCGGCGAATGCCAGCCGACACAGCGGACGGCCCAAATCCTAGCCTTTTGCGAAGAATGGGCAGGTCAATATACGCAGTGCCATTTTCCCATCGAACATTCTTTTCTCCAAGGCCGACCCCAAACGATTCGAGCATGCGCCCCAGCACTTGTCGCACTTTGTCAAAGTCCTTGCGGTTGGTGATACGAATGTTTTCAAATTTACCATTGGGGTCAACCTGTATAGGCAAGTCGTTTACGATACTTTCTCCAGACACAGCCACCTCTTGTGTGAGAGGTTTACCATCCCCGTCCAACGCTACATCATACCCTTGGCGTAACTGCCCAGATATGAATCTAAGCCCATCCGTGGAAACACTAATATCCTCCGTATATTCATGCTCAAGCGGCAAGCGTGTTTGTAATTCAGACAGCATTTTTTTTGTGATGCCGGGTGATTTAGACCTGCGTTCCAGCTTGCTCGTGAAACGGTTCGTTGGTGTGCCGCTCTCGTCATACACGCGGAGGTATGCGATGAAATCGTTGTCCCCGAATGCGGCTAAATACACGTCAGTAGTTCCCGTTGAAGGATTGATATACTCGGCCACACCGAACCCATCCTTGTCTTCGTATTTGGAAAGCACGGCGGGATTATCCAGCTTGCCAGCAAAATCAGTGGAGTCTGGAAAGAGTTCGGTGTTCCGGGCTTCCGTTGGCTGGGCGGCGACGGACGATTGCGCAACGGGAGCATCAAGTGTTACCTCATCCGCTCCAATAATCATTTTCTGCCCGTCATCGGTAGTCACGCTAACGAACCCAGCTTTATCGACGGAATCTACCGTCGCTTTTCGACCTTGATAGATAGACCGGGTGGGAAGAGTAATACGGTCCCCGGCTGCAAGTGCCATCTCTGGTTTAACGACCCCCGACGCCCCTGTCTCAAGCGCAACTTCGGGGGTGTTTTCGTTTATGGCGCCCTCATCGAGCCGTGCAGTCGTGGCTGGAGCAACGTCGGCGCTGGCCCCCGCGTTCTCAAGGGACTCGAAGGCGACCCCATTGGCGACAGGCGGGAGGACGGGTTCCGGCTGTTCGGGGGCAGTGGGCCGGAGGGAGCGGTATCCACGGGAGACGGCTGAGGGGCCAAGCCCTGCAAGACCCATCAGCCCCATCGTGGCGAGCGTAGCTGGAGCGACATCTTTGATACCTTCACCTATAGCTGCGAGAGAACGATCCGGCAGTTGCACGTCTTCCGGTGCCACACCTCTCAGGGTGCCCTCTTCAAACTGCTTCTGGATGCGTGCCTGTTCGGCAGCCGTGACGCCTTCGGTCGCGAGTTCACTGCCAACGGCTCCCACACCAGCCGCGAGAGCCTTGCCGCCAGTGATGACCTTGTTGAGAGCGTTTGATGCTAGTTCGGTGATGCCATTTTTGCCACCAAGAACTCGACGGATATATTTTCCGGCGCCACCGAGGACTAGGTTACCAAGGGCTTCCGGCGCTGCCTCTGCGGCACCAAACTTGCGAGCAAGAGGTAGAAGCTCCTGATAAGCCTCTTCCTGCTCCTGCTCATTCGGCAAACGTTGGAAATTCTCCTGAAAGTAGGCGTTAATACGGTCGCGGGCGTCGTCAAGAAACTGCGAACCGGCCATTCGATAGGCCATGAGTGAGGAAGTCCCGGCAGCAGCAGCCATCGCAGCCCTTGGATTTCGGGTAGCCAAACCTGTTCCAGCGCCAGCGATAAGGCTCGGGACAAGCGTGGAAGCAGAGAAGCCAAGGGAAGGAGTGGCCTCGCGGATGGCAGATGAAACAACCGAAGAATCGCCTGAAATGATCGCCTCTTGCTCTTGTGCCGCAAGCTCCTCCTGCAAAGCCTTCATTTCCTCCTGACGACGCAGGCTTGTTTCTCCTCGCTGCCAAGGACTACCAAGGCCTGCCCACGCCTGAGACATGGAAGCGGGCAAAGTGGTTCCGAGGGAGGTGAAAGCCTTACCCGTGGCAGCGAGCGTCTCGGAAAGGTCGAAAAAGGGTTTGTTTTCTTCCTTCTCCGTGAAAAAACCCTGAACCTCTTCTGGAGTTGGCTGGGTGTCCGCCTCTACCTGATACTTGCTACCGTCTTCAAGTTCTACTAGGTATAAGGGCATGGCTACTGGGGAGCAGGGTTGGATATGGGTGTGATGCTTTTAATATTCTTCGCGGCTGGCTTCGGCGCAACAGAAGTTTCCGGGATAGCCGGGTTTTTGGTTTCTTCGAGGTATGCGTCCAAAACGTTTGCATAGGTTCGCGATCCACCGAGCAGATTAGGAGAAATCAGACCAAGAGCAATGGTCCCAAAAAGAGATGTTGGGATAGTGCCAACGCCAAGCTCCTTGGCAAATTCGCTTTTTTGGAATGGCTTAAGACTTTCGGCCTTCTTTGATAAGACATCGCCATGTTTGGCCTCGATGAACTTTTCAAATCTATCCCGGTATGTTTCTCGCTGCTCCTGTTGAGAGAAGCCAGAATTAATTGGGGAGTTATTGGCAAGAGATACCTTCAATTCATCTATATCATATCCCATGCTGTCGGCGTACTCGTTGATCCACTTATCCACCTTGGATTTTTCGTCAGTCCAAGCCTTGCGGAATTTATCAACCTCTGGATACATGCGAACCTGCTTTTCTGCTTTTTCAGCCATTTGCATCAGGCGACCCTTGCGGGCCGTTGATTCTTCGATGCCGAGACCTAGAACCTTCTTTGGTTTTTCGGCAATCTGGCGCATGCGTTCAGCGGCCTTCTTCTTCACCTCGAAAGAAGTGTTTGGGTCTTGAATCGCCATCATGAAGGTATTTTCATCGGCAGCAGGATCATCCAAATCCTTGAGAATCTCGGCTTGATCCACCTTCAGCACCTCTTTGACTTCCGGCTGGCTCTTCCTCATTGCATCTCGGAAGCTGGTCGGTGCCGGAGTTTCAGTAGTGACTGCGGCGGCACCAGCCCCAGTAGCAGTCTTCACCTGCGGGAACAGCGCACGGTCCACTTCGCTCAGATAGGCGTCTCGATACTTATTCCGCCTGTCCAATAGTGCTTGGTAGGCTGGATTCGGAACGTCCTTCCCGTCAACCGTCGTGTAATTCTCGCCCGCATCCGCCATAGCCTTGATGTCGTCGTTCAGTAGTTCAATGGCTGATTTGATGGCGGCTGTGTTGCCTCGCCCTTCGCTGCTGCCGCCCTTGCCAAGTTGGTATTCCAACTGAGCTGCCGCATCGGGATTTTGATACGCCAACTCTACCTGCTGTGGCGTTGCTCCGGCCCCAAATAGCTTGGCTCGACGCTGCTGAAGTTCTTGCTGCTGCCTCGCCGCTGCGCTCTGGCGGCTATTGAACACGCGATCATTGTCATCCACGATGCTCTGGACGCGAGAATCAAGCATGGCAGACGGGAACTGGCGCTGGATTTGACGACGCTGCTCCACGTAATCATCGGCCTCTGGCGTCAGGCCAGCCAAGGCGGACACGGCCTGCTCCGCCTGTTTTGCGGCCTCTTGCTGCTGGCGTAGGCGATTCGCATTCTCAAAGATGGCGTTATACTCGTTTTGGATAGCCTGAGTGCGGGCCAGTGGTCGCTGTTGACGCAGTGCCGTGATCTGGTCCTGAAAGTTGAGCTGATTTTGCACCGCAGGGTCGGCCAAAGCGCGAGTCTGCTGAAAGAGCGGCTGTGCTGGCGCTTCTTGGATGCCGAAATAGTCAGCAGGAGTGCGGAGAAAGGTGACGGACATAAATCAGGCTTTTTTGCGGTTCATGGCCTCATAGATGAGAGCCTTCTGCTTCTCGGGACTCATCTTGTCGGAGTCCTCGAAAGCAATACCACGGAACTTTTCACGGCCCAGCTCGTCCTTTTTGCCGGTTGGCAGAGCGGCGGCGAACTTGTTGCTCTTGCCTTGGCTAGCGGCTGTTTCAGCGAAGTATTGAGCGGCTGGCTTACCCTCAATCATGGTCGGACCTTTCTTTTCCTTGGTCGCCGAACCCGTGCCAAAGCGGCTCATGACAATCTTCTCGCCGGATGGGTAATTGACGATCTTGCCGCCAGTAGGGCGCTGCTGGACAGTTTGCACGTTAGCCGTAGCCGGAAGAGGCAATCCAGCCCGAGATGCAGCCGAACGAGCGAGGTCGTCCACGATCTTTGGTTGAGCCGGGACGTAGGGAGTCACACCCTGCTCCTCTTGCTCGCGTTTGCGTCCAGCTACGGCAGCAGAAGCCTCCGCATAAGCACGCTTGCGGCCACTCATGTCGAGCAATCGGTCGAGGATGTTCGATGGCTTGGACGCATCCATATCTCCACCGAGGCCCGTTTGTTTTGGGAGAAGAACCCCAAGGCCTCGTCCGAACATTGGATTGCTCGCGGTCTTAGCAGAGGCGGATGACTTGATGCTTGGAACCTTGGAGCTGGCTAGATTTAGAAGTGACATAATTAGCGGTTGGTCTGGTTGGAGTTTCGGAACAAATTCATAACACCAAGCCCGCGTCCGAACATTGGATTACGAGGCTTTTGGAAGCTGGAAACAGCCGGGTTTCGAGCGCCCATGAACGAGTTATTCACAATATTCGTTCCCGCACTTGAGGTATTACCGAGGTAGCCACTTTGGGACGTTCCTCCTGTCGTTGGCGGAGGTGGCGCTCCTGTCGTAGGAGGCGGAGGCGTTCCTGCCTCTTTGGACTGAGCGGCGAGGGTGTCTAGCTCATCCTCCTGCGGACCCATGAGATTGCTGCGAATCATCCCAAGCTGAAGCCGCTGCATCGGGTCGCGAGTGCGGCGGAAAGCCTGTTCAGCGAGGCGAGTAGGGTCCATTGAGGAGCGCCCCACCTTTGTAGCCGGACGCTGGGAAATAGCCAAGGAACCGGGGTCTGCTATTTGGCGGGTTTTGAAGGCTGAACTGCCCGGACCTTCAATCGAGTTTTTTTGAAGCATGTCCACCTGCGAAGGCCGAGAAGCGCCTGCTTGCGCCCTTTGGAGGCTGCTGCCGCTGAAACTGTTCATGGGAGACGGTGTAGCCATAGATCAATGGGTCTGGAGAGTTGAGCCTGCGGATTGAGGGAAATGAAAGGGCATCGTCGGGCGAATTGCTCCCCGATTTTGTTTTAGCCCTTGATTCAGGATTTCGTAACATTTGGCCCAGCGTTGGTCGGCCTGAGCTTCTTCGTAAGCGCCTTGGTCTTCTAGGCGAACGGCGATGAGAGCATGCTTTAAAGCGCCGATGCTGTCGGGCCAGATGAGGTCAGTTTCAGCCACAGCGGGCACGAAGCGACGCTTACAAATGCAGCGTAGCCAAGGCTTGCCGTCTTCGCGGGCAACCATCGTGCCGGTCTTGTAGCGGCGGTAAATCGGGTTCGTTTCGCTAGGCTCGTAAACCGAAAGGACGGTTGGAGTGCCACTTGTAACCGAGGAAATGGTAACGGTGCCTTTGGTGCGAGGCTTGACGATCTGCGTGATGAAGATGTTGTCCGTTCCGGTGACAGTCGGATTAGCCAGAGTCAGGTTCTTTCCAGCCAGTCCATCGCTGTCGAAAAGTTCGTCCCCGTCTGCGTCATAGCCGTAAATGCGGCAAATCAGGCCAGCGTCCTCCGCATTCGAGATAGTCAGACGGATAAGACCCGCCTCCTCTTGGACCTCCTGAGTGCATACGTCCGACTGGTCGATAATGGTCTTGAGGTCGATGTCAGTGTCATCAAAATACCCCGGCCCCGAGGTCATAAACTCAATCATCCGGGGGTAAACGCCGGTCGGGTAGTTGACTCGGGTAACGCCGATAATGGACTCCCAACGGCGAGGCAGGGTGATGTAGCCGGTAGGGGCTTGAAAATCGACTCTTCCGTAAGAGTTCTTCCAGTTCCCTGAGTTGATAATGCGCTCACACGCTTGGTTCAAATACGGCAAAAACTGCCCCGTCGTAGGGTCGGACGGGTCAACTTGCGCATAAAGTGCGGCTCTCGCGTCCGCTACGGTGAGTCCAGTGCTCATTTGGACTCGATTCTAATGCTTAGAATCAGGCTGGCAAGAGCGATTTAAACCGAATGGAGCAGGCAATCGGGACCATTTCCATGCAGCAGAACACGTCTTCGTATTCGCCATCCTCTGCCGGGTGCCAAAGGCCGTCAATTAGATTGAATTTGGGCGTCTGGAGAAGCTTCGTTACGTATGGGAAATAAGGCTCTCCGCGAGGGGTTTCTTTGAAAAATGGACCTCTGCGTTCCATTTTTACCTCCCGAACATAGTCCGATTTCCCATTTTCGGTGTCACTCAGACTTGAGAAGATGGTCATTTGGAAAAAGCTATCATTTAACCCTCGTCCCACCCGACTCATCTTTTCAAAAATGAAATCCAGTATCGTTGGATTGAGGGCATGGCTCACATCCGAAATGGGAGTCTGCATCCTCGCGCTATCTTCTATGACTTGAAATGAAGAGTTTGCGACATACCGACAGAGTAAATAATATTCAAGTCTGTTGATGGTGACAAGTGGCGGCCTAACATCCCAATTCAAGCGTGGATCATTAATGCTGATTCGCTCAACCCAGTTTGGCCCCATGTTGACACCTTCGGCCTGCGGTCTAGTTCGACGAATCTTTTGGAGAGTCTTATCTAAAGAGCAGATAGCGTCTGCCATACTGTCCCTAAGCTCTGGAAAGTAGGGCCACGGATTCCATGTATGCTCACCATCCGTTAGGGAGTGATACTTGTCCAAGTCGTCGGAGGCGTTTCTAATTACCTCCATAAGTTTTTGGGCCTGATTTTCTTGTTCAGTCATAGAAATGAGAGGGCAATCGGGAATTTTAGGGTTTGTGACGTTTGATTTCCCCAACCTCCACCGTAGAGCGCCCCTCAAGCTGTTGCGCCCATTCTTCGGCCCATTGTTTGTCATGAGTCCAGCCGCAAGGCTCGCCCGAGACTAGGAGTATGTAAATCAGTTTGGTTGTAGGCTTGAGGGGATAGCCGCACCAAATTGCCAATTCTGACAATGTCTTTTTTCCAACTAATCTAAAGCGAGAGAAATTAAATCCACCTTCAAACATTTTTCTCACAAGTTCTTTTTGAATTGGTATTCTATTGTTCGATAAAACCCATTCCAATCTTACAGATATATTATCTGTTGCTGGCTGTTTGTTATCCACAAGTAAGCCAGAGGCCCTTAGTTTTTCCCTAGTCTTTGGGCCAATTCCTCTAATTCTCTGCCATTCATTTTCTGACTTTGGCAGGGCTGGATTGACTTCAAGGGCATTTAAAACATGAGTTTTTTGTCCGGCAGAAAGGTTTGATAGTTTTTCGTTGAGTTCTTTTTCAGTCATATCCCCAACCTTACGCCAATCCCGCCCAAAGATCAAGTGTTGCCTTACGTTAATTCGCACATACCATCCCCGAATGACCAAAGCGCCTCCAAAATCCAACGTTGTCCAATTCTCCAAAGGGCCGCTGAACGTATGGGGCTTTCGAGAAAATCTAGGGGCTAAGAACCAGCTTCAGGTCGAGCTTTTGCTGATGCAGCTTCGATTTGGCTCCCAGCGACACCGAGACGGCCAAAAGAACGAGAAGGGGCTACCAGCATGGCGGCACTTCATGAACGCCGTGGAGTTGATCTGGAACTACAAGGACTCGCCTACGCCGTTTATTTGGCATCCGTGGGCCATCCAATACGCGAAGGACGCCTTCAAGCACAAACGCTACGCCGTCACGTCTGGTGGCTCTGGTGGTAAAACCGAGTTCTTCGCGGTCTATGCACTCGTCTGGTGGCTGGCTAATCCATTCGCCAACGTGATTCTGGTGAACACCACGACCATCAAGGACGCGGACGGGCGCATTTGGGGGAGCATTACGAAATTTTTCTCAGGGATGATAGCACCACCTCCCGGCAAGTTGATTTCGTCCGGCCACTGCATCAAGTCTGTGGATACCAAGACAGGCCAGACTCTCGACAAGTTCGGGATTCGCCTGTTCGCCTGCGAAAAGTCCAAGGAGGCGGAATCTAGCCGCGCCATTCGAGGTCAAAAGCACGGCCCCGGTGGTAAGATCATCGTCATCATGGATGAGGCTGCGGAGCTTGGAGTTGCCATTCGCAATGCCTTCGAGGAAAACTTGACGCAGAATCCAAACTATCAGCTCATCGCCTTGGCAAACGCCAATACGCCGTTCGACAACTTTGGGGAAATCTGCAAGCCGAAGGACGGAGGCTGGGAGAAATACGACCCGGCATGGGATTCGTGGGAGGGCGAGGGCGCGTTCGTTCGCCGCGTGAACATCGAAACCTCGCCGAACATCATTTACGGTCGGACGATATACTCGTTCCTGATGACGAGGGAGGCGCTGAAAGACAAACGAGAGCGTCTAGGCATGAACTCTCGCGCATACTGGCGAGGCGTGCTGGGAGCATTCCTTTTGGATGGCGATGACGAGACGATTTACTCGCCGGGTGAACTCCTTCGCGTGCCTGCTGATTGCGTCTGGCAAGGCGTGCCTACAAAGGTGGCTGGATTCGACATCTCACATACAACTGGTGGGGATAAGTCTGTGCTCACCATCGGGTCTATTGGCCTGTGCGTTGACGGCAAGAAACGCCTACGTTTCGACAAACACATTGAGCTAGATGAGGACGTGACGCGCAAGGATGTGGACCGAACGACTCAGATGGTTGAGAAACTGAAGGAGATTTGTCAGAGGGAGGGGATTACTATAAGTAATCTTGCCGTTGATAGCAGCGCGGGCGGTGGCAAGACTTTCTCCGATGCCATTTGGTCAAAATGGTCGAACGGATTTCTCCGCGTGGACTTTGGTGGCAAGGCATCTGACAGGCCAGTGTCCGCTGCTGACCGCGAGAAATCGAGCGTTCGATTCGCGTCCAAGGTTAGCGAAATTTGGAGCGTGGGCAAAGAACTCATTCGCTGCGATCAACTGCGCAATATCACGAAGGAAATGGCGGAGGATTTAGTCTCCCGCAAATACAAGGACACCAAGGCGCAGGACGGCGGATCACGCATCAGGGTTGAGTCCAAGGTGGATATGAAGAAGCGCATTGGACGCTCGCCTGACGTTGGAGACTCGGCATTTATCCTCGTTGACCTTTGCCGCGAACGCCACGGCCTAAGCAGCATCGACAAGCCGGGGAACTACGGCAGCAAGCAGACGAATCCGTTGAAGAAACGGTTTATGGGGCTGGCGGAGTTGTTTGCGGCTTAATTCAAGGCTCGAAAGGAATCCCCATGCGTCGGAGGGCTTCTTCGAGGCTGGCTTGAAGGTCTTCGAGCGCCACGTTCTCTTTCCAATACTTCGTCATCTCCACGCATTTAGGGTGCATCAGGTCGCCGTAGAGTTCGAGAAACGCCACGTAGTAGTT
>Ga0181352_1000099_pt1 | contig 39236 bp, 54 predicted proteins | sample Fa13VDMLBSN_FD_130103 | JGI IMG/M metagenome (GOLD analysis project Ga0181352, IMG submission 130103) | Freshwater viral communities from Lake Michigan, USA - Fa13.VD.MLB.S.N | ecosystem: Environmental > Aquatic > Freshwater > Lake | place: USA: Michigan | collected 2013-09-23 | reverse complement strand
TCGTGTAACCCTCGGGGTTTTCATCCGACTTCGGAAAGCCCGGGCCCTTGCCCTTCATCGCGCCGACCGCGTCTTTCTGGAATGCTGCGTCGGCTGCGGCTTTGGCGTCGGCTTTGGTGGTCTTGGCATTCGACTGCGTCTGCATGGTGACTCCTTCGTAGTTGAAAACGGTGACCCGGGTTCGCTTTCTCGGCACCCTCGTCTTGGCGATCCGCGCCTCAGAGTTCGAAACTTGCCGATGAGCTACTGCCGGGGTGCTGCGCTGTATGGGCCTGGTCCTGGTTGCCGAGGCATTGGCGGTCCGTAGCTACTGTCGGGGCACCAACCAGAACTCCCCGACCACATGACTCGATCCCCGTGCTTGTCTTCCCGTTCCGGATGCAGTGTGGCCGTGCCGGCGATGATCTGCCCACTTTCCACGGTCTGCCGCCCAGACGAATCACGGTTAAGGCCCTCTCGGTGTATTCGTTAGAACGTCGTCGGCTGCGCGACCGCCCTGACGAGCTTCATCAGTCCGGTCTGGAAATCGGTGCGCGCCATTGCAATCCAGCGCTGCGGCTGCGCGTCGTCGATACGATGCTCTTCGTCCTTTTCCGGAAGATTCTTAGCGTCGACGATCTGCTGCCCGACGTGCGCATGAACTTCGCCAAGCAGCGCGTCGGTGGCCGCGCCGTGCGCCTTGATCTTGTTCATCAGGTCGATTTCGGCTTGCGACAAATCGCGGTAACCCTTGATTTTCTGATGCTGGTTTTCCATGCTCCTGACTCCTTCGTGGTGGTGAAAAAAACGGGAGCGGGCCTCGTTAGAGACGGGGTTCTGAACAGACGGTTGCCCCGTGCAAAATGCGCCCGCGTTGTGGGTTAGGCGGCCTTCTTCGCCTTCGCGACCGGCTCGCTCAAAAACGTGTTGATTGCCGCCGCTATCGGTGCGAACACTTTCTGCTTGCCGTAGCGGGTTACGAAGGTGGTGAGGAGGGCGCGGCCACCCAGCAGTTCGTCTTGCTGGCGCTGGATTTCGCGCTCTTCGGCCTCGGCCTTCAGGCGAATCTCTTCCTGCCGCTGACGCTCAGCACGCTCGGCCGCCTCCTGCTCCTCGCGCAGCTTGCGCTGCTGTTCTTCGATGGCCCGACGTTCGTCCGCCTGCCGGCGCTCTTCGGCCTCGCGGGCGATCTTGGCGACCCGCTCCTCTTCGGCCAGGCGCTCGCGTGCAGCGCGCTCCTGCGCTTCGATCTTGAGGCGGGACTCGCGCTCGGCCTGTTCGATGCGGGCCTGTGCAGCGGCCTGCTCGTCAGCCCTGCGACGCGCTTCGGCGGCTTCCTTCTCGGCGGCTTCGCGTGTGCGCTTTTCCTCGGCGGCGCGCAACCGTGCGGCCTCTTCGCGATCGGCGCGGAGCTGGCGCTGCTCGGCTTCGTAGGCGAGGGCTTCGGCGTGCAGTTTGTTCAGCGCGACCACCGTCTGCACCTTGACCTGCTCGGCCTCCTGCGCGAACTCGGCGAACGATTCGTCGATAGCGATGGCCTTGACGTCTTCGAGCGTGGTCGCCAGCACTACCGAGCCGGACAGGATGGTCAGTGCCGTGGCGGGCATGCGCAGGTCAGCGTCGATCCGGCTGCGGATGTTCAGTACGCGGACGCGCTCGGCCTCGATCTTCACCTGCTTTTCACGCTCGACGCGCTGGTCGTGCTCGTCCTGGATGGCCTGCAAGCGTTGCTCCTCGGGCGCGATGATGCCGATCAGGCGCTTTTCCTCCTCGATCACGGCTTTCGAGAATTTCGTCGCGTCGTCCCGCGCACCCTTGCCGAGTTTTTCCAGTGCGATGCGTTCGGTCTTCAGCACCATCCGCGCAGCGTGCAGTTGCTGGTAGCCGGCGGCGTTCGTGATGGCGACAATCTCGGTCGATTGCTTGGCGAGTTCGCGCAGTTTCTTTTCGTGCTCGGACGCGCCCAAGGCGACGGAGGCGCGTTGTGCAACGGTGAGTTCTGTTCCGGTGGTCATGTTCGATTGCTCCTTGAATTAGGCCGCTTGCGCGACCGGCGTTAATTTCGCTTCGAGGTCGGCGATCGTGACGTCGACCTCGATCAGAAAGGTGGTCACCTCTTTTTCGAGGTTGGCGATGTAGACATCATCGCGTCGCACGCGCTGCACGTAGAGTTGCATCCGCTCGGGCATGCGCGGGTCGTAGCTGATGAAGTCGATCCAGCGCCGGCCGCTCATCCACAGATTGCCCTGCAACTGCGGCATGTGGTCGGGCGACATGCCTTTCAGCAGCGTGTCGATGTGCGTCGCCGTATTCGGGCATTTGATTTCGACCTGGCCATCGTGACCGACGAGACCGTCCGGCGATGCGCCGGCCTTCAAATATTGGTGCCGGATGAACGCGACCTGCTCGACCACCAGGCCGCGGGCCTCATAGGCGATGCGCGCATACGGCTCCTGCTCAGTGCCCCAGCGCATTTCGGCCGATTGATAGGAGTCGGCTGGAACGCCGGTCAGTCGCTCGGCGATGATCTGCGCGCGGTAGTTGCGCCGCGACGCAGATTCGCCGGCCTTGACCGTTGCGAGCACGTCCGAAAAACGCGATGCGGTGGCCAGTCCGCATCGCGCCGCCAGCCATTCTGGCGTGCCTTGCTTCATTACAGCGCCGCCTCGGTCAGTTCGAGGTGCCGGACGTCGTAATAATTCTTGTGCTTGACCTTGTCGTCAGTCGGCAGCGCGCTGAAAATCTCGGCCAGTTCCTTGACCGTTTTCGCGTCCCTCATTCCCTCGTGTTCCGAGATCACCTCATCCTCTGGAATCGGCACGAAGGTGCCATTGATCGCATCGTCAACCGTCAAGTGCTGCGCGTTGGTCTCGGCCGCGTTGTTCAGCACCATCGCGGTTTCGAGCTCGGGTGTGGCCGGCAGGTACTTCAGCACCTGCAGCAGCACCACCTTGCGCGCATACATTTCGAGGTTTTCGAACGAGTAGTGGCGCTTGCCGACCTTGTTATATTTGTCGCGGTGGCGACGCACGCGATCCATCGACCAGAGTTCGATCACCGGCTCCTCGGCGCCCTTGACGCGGCCGACCGCGTAGACGTAGGCGATCTTGTTCGGGTCGTCCTCGTTCGAAATATCCGAGATCACGAGCCGCGGCCGGTCGCCCTGTTCATACTCGAACCGCTGGCCTTCGTAGATCGCGCCCGTCCAGGCGGTCGCGCGGCCGGTGCGGTTGACGAGCTCGAGCAGCCCCTTCCAGCCGGGTACGAACTGGCATGTATTGCCGTAGGGGATCAGGTAGCAGCGACCATTCAAGCCCGGCTCAAGTCCAAGTTGTGCGGCCTGAATGACGGCGGCGAATACGCTGGCCGGATCGCATTTGCCGAGTGCCGGCGTCATGCGAAAACAGGTCAGCGCGATGCGCGCCATGCGATCGGCGTTCAAATGCTTCGGCAGCGCGAGCGCAATCTGCGCCTTGTGCGCTTCGAGCAACTTCGGGAACGAAACTACTTTTTCTGGTGCATTCATTGTGATTCTCCTTGGGTAAAAAACTGTTTGTTTGCGGCGGTGCGTTCACTGCCATCAAGCACGCCGGTTATAAAAGAAAAGCTGGCGAGGAGGAGGGCGGCGTAGAGCCAATCTCTCAGGCGCATGGCTGGCTACCCCTCACGACCTGAAATCGTGTTGACCAGCCGCGCAGGACGAATGTCGCTGCAATCGCCCGCGTGCCCTTGAACTGCAGGATCAGGCCGGCCGGCACTTGCGAATAGAGCGGCAGTTTCGGATTCACGATTACGATGCGCATGTTCAGCCTCCACGAGTTCTTCGGTTGCAAGCCAGGCGCCGATGCACATGCCCAGGATGAAGGCGAGGGCGATGCCGGCGATTAGTGATTGAAGGGTGATCACGCCGCATACCCCCGCAGCCGTTCGCGCTCATCCTCGTCACGGTCGGCCCGTTCCTCCGCCAACCGCTCATCAACAAAGTCCGCCCCCCGCCCATTCGTGAAAAACTCCACCGCAGCCGCTTCGACCAGCTTGCGCAGCCTCTCCTCGACGCTGATGCGCGTGTCGGACAGATCGTTGTGCGTGAGCAGGATGGCGACGTCGTCTGAGGTGATGCGCTGGTCGTCGATGAGGGTGTCGAGGAAAAATGAGGCGTCGTATACGCCGAAGTTGTTGCCGCAGGCGATTTCGTCGGCGAGTTCGGCGATTAGCTTGGTGCGGTCGTTGGCGATTACTGCGAGGGGTGCGGTGTCCATCGGGTTCCTCCTTGCCGCGGTGTGCGGGTTGGAAGAATTAAAGCATTGCTTTATCTGTGATGTCAAGCATTGCTTTAGTCCGGCACGCAAAAAAGCCACCCGAAGGTGGCTCGATTCGTCCGCTTGTAACTGTTACAAGGGCTTAGCGGGATTCAGCCACTGCTTGCACATGCCGCCGATTGCCACCGTGCAGCAGCCGTTGCCGTCCCAGCTCGTTTTGCGCACGATCCCGGCGTCATCGACCTCCAGCACGCGCCGGCACGAATACGACATGGCGCCGCCGCCGATCACGGCACCTGTCGTTGTCTGGTTGCCGCTCGCGACCACGGCCCCGGGCACCGCGCGCGCCTGGGCGTTCGCATTCGTCGTGCTGGTGGTGAATCCGGGCGTGCTGACGATGTCGTTTTTCGTCCAGATGTAGAGCTGCCGCCCGCGGAAGGTTTGCTGCTCGGTGGGGTAGCCCCATTGCTTGACGACGTCTTCGATGTTGACGCCATCCCAGCCGCCCATAATTTCGTTCATCGTGCCGGTCGACGAGCAGCTCGCCAGCAACAACAGCCCGATCATCAAAACGCTACGCATGTGATGTTCCCCTATGGTCCGGTGAATTATAGACCTCACCGTCTGGCCTTTTTGTGGATGGCCGGCATGTGCTTTTCAACGTGCCCATCGCTGGGAGGGGAGAGGCGGCCGGCCATCTCTTTCACCAGCGCCCGATTCCCGTACGCCTTCGCGCGCACCTTACCCAGAAGATCGATCTTTTCCTCCTCGGTGAGCCAGTAGAACAGGCCCGCGATCTCGCCTGCCCGCGGGTCCACTTCGGCCGGCGATACCTCGGTTAGCAACACAGCGACCTCCTCGAGGAAATACGCGAGCGGCTGGCCGGTGACCTTGGCGATCGTGCCGAGGTGTCGCTTGTGCAGGCGGCCAGTTTTTCGCCATCCGTTGACAGCCTGAGGTGTCACATGGCACGCATCAGCGAGCGCCGCACCGGTCACGGGTGGTCTCGCTGAATCCATCGCTTCCCGCAGGCGGCGCGCAACCTCATTGGCATCAAGCATTTGCATATTTTCTTGCCAATCCGCAACTCGCGGAATAAGGCAATGCTTGACATCAAACCTAAAGCAATGCTTTACTCTGCGCATGGATAACAAATCAGGCATTGAGCGGGCGTGCATCGTTCTGGGCGGCCAAGTCAAGTTGGCTGACGCTCTGGGCGTCACGCCGCAGGCCGTCTACCTCTGGAAGAAAAGCGGCAAGGTGCCGGCCGAACGGGTGCTGGCAGTCGAGGCCGCAACGGGGGGTGGCGTCACGCGTCATGAATTGCGCCCGGACATTTTTGGGGTCGCGGCGTGACAACTCAAGCTGTCGGGGTTGGCCGCCTTGTGTTGAGCGGCATCAATTTGCCAACTCCAGTTGCCAGCCAGTGCATACGGACGTTCAGCACATCGGCCACTTTCGCCAAATGCACGCCGCTCAACTCCGCGGTTTTCATCCTCAGCCACTTGGCCACCGTCTGCCGGGGCACTCCGACGCGGCGACCCAATTCGCTTGCTGAGAGTCCGCGCACCAGCATCGCATCGCGCAGCCGGTCTCGGAACACGGGCGGATTGTCGCTGATTTTGCGGCGGCTTGTATGTCGGAGTGGGCACCAAAAAATTTTGGCCCATTTCGACGGATCAAAACGAGGCAATTGATATGGATCAATTTGATCTGTCCGCCAAGCCGCCGATGACGACCGTCGATCACTCGATCATTGCGGCGCAGCCTTCGATGACCGCGGCGCTGATGCTCTGCCAGCAGTTGTCCGGCGTGGACGACAAAGAACTGTGCGGCAAGAGCGGCATCGTCAAGGAGGCGGCGCAGTGGTCGCGCATACGCGGCGGCCAGCATTTTTTCCCGCAGGACAAATTCTGCACGTTCATGGATCTGTGCGGGAACGAAGCGCCGTTGCTGTGGCTCGCGGATCGACGCGGCTACCTGCTGACGCCGAAGGAAACCGAACTCGAGCGCCAGCTGCGGATCGAGCGGGACAGGGCGGACAAGGCCGAGGAAAAACTCGCGTACCTTGAATCGCTGCACACGGGGCGCAAATGATTTCCACCACCACAAATCAGGCCGACAGCCCCTCAAGCGTCCGCCCATTGTCTGCCCCGAAACCGCCATATGACGGTGCGGTAACGCACACAGCGGCCAACAATCGGCGGCGTCGTCTCGAAGACAGGCTGATGCGCGCACGGGTGAAGCTCGCCAATGCGCAGATGCGGGTGGATGCGCTGGCGGCGAAGTTGGAGGCGTTGAAATAATGGACATCACCATCACGGACGGCACGAACGCCAAGGCGCAGCGCGTGACACGCATTCGCGTCGAGATTTCGGATCACGACCTGGCCACCGTGGCCGGCAATCCGGACGAACTGCTGAAGATCATCAAGCGCTCGCGCAACCCGGCGAAGGATCGGTTGCGGGCGCTGGCGACGTTGGCGGGGAAGATCAAAGCATGAACGGACCGCGTCGGCCGGTGCTCCGGTATCACGGTGGAAAGTGGAAGCTCGCGCCCTGGGTGCTGGAGCATTTCCCGCCGCACAACATCTACGTCGAGGCCTTTGGCGGCGCCGCGTCGCTGCTGATGCGAAAGACCCGTTGCTATGGCGAGGTTTACAACGATCTCGACGCCGACGTAGTCAACGTGTTCAGGATCCTGCGGGATCCAGTGACGGCCGCCGAATTGTGCAAGCGCATCAGCCTGACGCCGTTCGCGCGTGACGAGTTCAAGGCCGCTTACGACGAGCCGGCCGACTCGATCGACGCCGCGCATAAAATGATCGTGCGCTCGTTCATGGGCTTCGGCAGCGCCAGCATGACGCGCATGCACATTACCGGTTTCCGGTCGAACTCGAATCGATCGGGCACGATCCCGGCGACGGATTGGGCAAACTGGCCTAGCCAGGTGCAGGAATTCGTCGAGCGGTTGCGCGGCGTCGTCATCGAAAACCGTGACGCTGTGAAGGTGATCACGCAGCACGACTCGCCGTCGACGCTGCATTACGTGGATCCACCTTACCCGCACTCGACCAGGTCGTCGCTCACCCATAAAAACGGAAATCGCGGTCACTACTACCGGCACGATATGGACGATTTCGAGCACCGCCGGCTCGCGCTCGCGCTGCGCGAGCGTCAAGGCATGGTGATCGTCTCCGGCTATACCTGCCCGCTTTACGACGATGAACTCTACGGCGACTGGAAGCGTGTCGAGCGAGCCCATTACGCGGATGGCGCGCGCCCCCGTACTGAGGTGCTGTGGCTGAATTCTGCGTGCGTTGCAGCGCTCGAGCGCTCGAAATCACAGGGGAGGTTGGTCGCTTGAATTACTACCGCCGCTACGTAGGCGATTATCTGCGCGACACCGCGCGTCTTTCGATGCTCGATCACGGGGCGTATTGCCTGCTGCTCGATTACTACTATTCGGAAGAGGAGCCGCTGCCGGCCGACCGTCAGGAGATTTACACGATGGTGCGGGCAATGACGCCCGAGCATCGCAAGTCGGTCGACAAAATCCTCGATCGATACTTCGAGCTGGCAGACGACGGTTATCACAACAATCGAGCCGATGAGGAGCTTGGGGTCGCCACCGCGGTGATCGAAACGTCGCGCGAAAACGGCAAAAAAGGCGGGCGTCCTAAAACCCAGAAACAAACCCGCAACGAAACCCAGACAGAAACCCAGAACATAACCCAGACCAAAACCGGAAAGGTAACCCGCGACGAACCCGCAAATAACCATCCACCAACCACCAACCACCAACCCCCAGCCTCCAGCCTCCAACCCCCAGCCTCCAGCCAAAGCGGCGGCGGTGTGGATGCCAGCAGTAGCGCGCGAGAACCGCAAAAAGCGCCGCCGCCTTTGCCTGAAAAAGATTCAAAAACCGTGGAAAAAGCGGAGCTTACAGAGGGGCCGGCTGTCGATCTGGCAAGGCATCTGCAGTCGCTCGAAGTCGGAATCGCCGAGAACGACGCGAGGCTCGACGCTTGGATTGCCAAGGGCATGACGCTCGCAACGGCCGACGAAGCGGCGGCGAAAGCGCGGACGAGAAAGGGGCGCGGATCGGGACCGATTCCGCTGAACCTGATCGCGCTGATCATCGACGATTTGCTCGACCCGGCGGCGAGCAGTAAGGGCAACTGGTGGGCGACGGAGGAGGGGATCGAAGCCAAGGCAACCGAACTCGGCGTCAAGGCTGTCGCTGGCGAGGATTGGGAGCAGTTCAAAAACCGGATTCACACGGCGATCAGGAAGGCCGCATGAAGCCCTCGCGCGCGCGTTACCGCCCTGGTCACGCCTTCCGTCGGCGCATGGAGCGGCTGCAGGATGCGTGGTGGCTGCGCATGTGCGTGAAGCGCAACCAGCCGCTGGTGCTGGGCGAGGAGCCGTCCTTCCTGACCGGCGAATTCGTGCGCCAGCACGAGCAGAACGTGATCGAGCTGTTCGCGCGGGCGGTGAAGCGGTGAGCAACATGTCCGACACCAGCCTCGCCGCGTTCAAGCGCGCGAACGTCACTGCCGGCCAGCGCCGGATCATCGAGTGCCTGCGCAATCGTCCGCGCCTGCGCCCGACGCGGCAGGAGCTGGCCGATCTGCTGGGTATGAAGCTGCAGACCGTCACGCCGCGGGTCAACGAGCTGATCCACGACTTTGATCCGCCGTGGATCCGCGAGTTGCCGGTGCGGGATGGGGCGCATCCGCTGGAGTTGGTCGAACACGATTACACCCCGAGAGAGGCCCGAACCGACACAGGGCCCTACGCAGTCGAACCGCATGGCGAGGAGTCGGGCGCATCACCTCGCAACCCGGAGGCAAAGCGGGTGCCCGTGTGGGTCACTCCCGTGTTCGAGCACCATCGCATGAGCATGACCGTCGAGCAGGCGAAGCGGCTCCTTGCGCACCCCCGCGCAGCTGACGCGGGAAAGCAGTTTTTCGAGGCGCAGCTCGTGGCATCGACCGGGCGGCGGCATTGGGTGGATCTGTGATCACGCTCACGTTGCCGATGCCGATCTCGGCCAACAGGTACTGGCGCTCGTTCGTGCTTGGCAAGCGCGTAATGGTTGCGCCGAGCGGCGATGCGAAAAAATACAAGAAGGCCGTCGCGCAGCTCGCTCGCGAAGCCGGCATCACCGAACCGTTGACCGGCCGCGTGCACGTCGATCTCGAGATATATCCGCAGCGCCCGCAGGATTGGGCGAGGCGTGCGCGGATGGATCCGTTCGGCTGGGATGATGACGTCCGCGCCCTGGACATCGACAACGTCAGGAAGTGCCTATACGACTCGATGAAGGGTGTCGTGTTCGACGACGACAAATGGGTGTGGTCGGATGCCGCGCGCCGCATGGAGCCGGACGGCGAGGCGAGGGTGGTGGTGCGGATTACGCAGGAGCGGCCGCGCGTGCCGACGGCGCAGCCGCAACTCTTCGACATGCCGGCGCCGCCGCCGGTCAGGCGCGAAGAACTCGCGGCGAAACCCTTCTGATCGTGAAGGTCAACGTCCCCCAGCTGATCATTGACCTCGAAAACGCCGGACTCTCTGATGCCGAAATCGCCATCCGCTCCGACGTGCGCAAGTCTGGAATCAGCCTCTGGCGCGCTGGCGATCGCCGCCCGAGCTTCGACGCTGGATTGCGTCTGCTTGCGGTGCATCAACAATTTTGTGCGGCAAGTTCCCCCCTGAAAACTCTGTTCGGATTACAACCGCGCGTGGAAGCATCAAAACCAATCGGAGGACGTGACGATGGCGAAGCAGAAAACGAAAGTCCCGCAGGGCGGCCCTGACGCCGAGCCCAGCCCGAAAGCAGACGAATCCACGACCGCAGTGCCCGCAGCCAAAGGCCTGCCCACTGTCGACGAGGCGAAAGCTGACCTCGAGGCCAACGAAGCGCGCACCTCGGTTCTGACCGAGGCCGGGCACCTGGTGCGCGATTGAGCGCCGCACGCATGCCGGGCGAAGACGGCCCGCTGAACAATTCCAACGACGACCCGAACAAGGTTGCCCGCGATCGCGAGATCCGCACGCGCACGATCGCGGCGGCGGCCTCCGGTGGTGAGCCGGATCTGGCGCCGATGCCGGCTCTCGACGAAGGCCCCGCGATGCGGGAAGCAACGATCAACGGCGTCAAGGTCAAGGTGCATGTGCCGACGATCCGCCGCTCGGACCACGTGATGCGCTTCGGCGTTGAATCGCGCCTACCGAAGGGCACGCTCGTTCGCAAGGACGGCACGCCGACCGAGGGCGACGAGGAGCCGTTCGGCGTTATCGGCGACATCGAGCTGCCGGACGTCGGCCGCCTGGTCTCGCGCGTGATCCCGTTCGATGTGGTTGAGCCCGACAGCCAGCAGGCGCTGGGCAAAGCGGTCAGGGCGAAGAAGGCGGCCTGACCATGTGCACGGGCGCGGAGTTCCTCGGGTTTTTTCAGATGGCCGGCGCCGCACTTGGCGCTGTGTCGAGCCTGAAGTCGATGACCGGCAGCAAGTCGCCCGAGATCGTGCAGGCCGCGCCGGTAGCCGACGCTGCCGCAGCCACCGACAAAGCCGCGCAGGAAGCGCAGCAGAAGAAACTCGCCATGCGCCGCGCAGCTCGCGCCAACTCCCTGCTATCCGAAGCCGGCGGCATGGGCGACGGTAGCGACCCCCTCACGCAGTCGGCAACAGCCGGCGGCAAACTCTCGCTGGGGTCCTGACCATGTGCGGCGGCGGCATCGGAAAACTGTTCAGCAGCATCCTCGGCGGGGCTGCACCGCAGATGGTGATCCAGCAAGCCGCACCAGCCACCACGATGGCCGCGGGCGCCGACACCTCCGGTGCGAATGCTGCGGCCATTGCCAAGAAGCGCCGCTCGCTGCTGTCCACCGCCGGCGCGATTGGCGACACCTCGGCGGCGACAACCGGATCAGGGGCAGCAATCGGTAAACCTACGCTGGGGGCGTAACGATGAGCCTTCCCGCGCTTCGCATCGTCGATCAGGCGAGTCGTGACGTTCAGACGTCTGCGCGACTGGCGGTGCAGCACATCAATCTGCCGATCGAGGCATTCGCCAACCCTCACGAGGTTGCCGCCTATCGGTTGTGGCAACGCGAGTGCGCCACCGCTGCAGCCAACATCGCATTCAAGCGCGCGGCAAAGAGCCCGCTTCGTCGCGGCGGCCTGGTCCTGACGGATAAGGGCTGGGAGATCCCGACCGGCCCGCTCAACCCGCGCGTGATCGAGCACGACCCGAAGCCGATGACGGAGGCCGAGGCGGCATTCGAGGCGCAAGTGCAGGCAGAGGTCGCAGCCTTTTCTGACGCTCACGAGCACGCAGTCAAGCGCGCCGACATTCACCAATTCCAGCGGTTCTATCGCGAGTGGCAGTTGCCGATCCGCTTCTACTTCGAGCCGGTCAATGGCTGACGTCGACCAGATCCTGCGCCGTCACAAGCAACTGCGCACGAAGCGCACGCTGCTCGACGAAACCTATCGCCGCTGCTACGACGTGACCTACCCGCTGCGGGGTGCGCGCTTTGCGACCGCTGGCTCTGAGGCGTCGCAGCAGGACGAGGCGCAGATGATCGCCTATGCCAAGGCGGCGCTGCTGAAAATCTTCGACTCGACCGCAACCGACTCCGTGCGCACCCTGGCATCCGCCCTGGTCGCCGGACTCGTGCCGTCGAACTCCCGCTGGGTCGAATACGGTGTGGCCGGCATGGAAGACGAGGCGCTGCCCGACGAGGATCGCGTGTGGCTCGACGAGTCGGCCGACATCGTGTGGCGCAACGTGCTGGCGTCGAACTTCGATGCCGTGATTTTCGAGTGCATGATCGACGAGTGCATTGCGGGCCTCTTCGCGCTCTACGTCGATGAGGATGACGAGGGCGGCTACAAGTTCGAACAGTGGGCGCTGGCCGGCTGCTATTGCGCGCAGTCGAAAGCCGGTGGCCCGCTCGACATCTGGCACCGCGAATTGACCATGACCGCCGAGCAGGCGATCAACGAGTACGGCCCGAACATGGTCAGCAAGAAGACACGCGACCTGGCGGCCCAAAATCCTGATGCACCGGTGACCGTCATTCAGGCGATCTACCCGCGAAAAGACGGCAACGGACAACTCGCGCAGAACATGCCCTTTGCTGCCTGCCACGTCGAGAAGGACGCGCACACGCTGCTGCGCGAACGCGGGTATCACGAGCTGCCGATCATCGGCCCGCGCTGGACGTTGCTGCCCGGCAGCGTGTATCCGACCGGCCCCGTGTTCGAAGCCATGCCCGACATCCTGACCCTCAACAAGGTCGTCGAGATGTCGCTCGCGAATCTTGACCTCGCCGTCGCCGGCATGTGGGGTGCGGTTGACGATGGCGTGATGAACCCGAACACCGTGCGCGTCGGCCCGCGCAAGATCATCGTCATGGCCGACAAGGATTCGTTTTTCCCGCTGCAGCCGGCCGGCAAGTTCGATGTGACGGCGGTCGCAGTCGATCGCCTCGACAACAAAATCCGCCGCGTGCTGATGTCCGACCAGCTCGAAGCCTCGCCCGATCGCCCGCAGATGACACTCGGCGAGTTTCAGGGGCGCGTCGAGCTGCTGCGCCAACTGCTGGGCCCGAACTATGGCCGCATGCAATCTGAGCTGCTGCAGCCGCTGGGCTTGCGCCTCTTTGGCCTCGCTTATCGTGCTGGTGCGCTGGGACCGGCGCCGGAATCGCTGCGCGGCAAGGAGCTTGTCGTGCGCTACAAAAACCCGATGGCACGCGCGCAGAAGATGGCAGACGTTGGCGCGATGGATCGTTACGAAACGACACTCGGCCAGGAGTCCGCATTGCGCCCCGAGGTGCTCGACAACTACGAGTGGGACGATGCGGTCAGGAAGCGCGCTGAGCTGCTGGGCGTGCCGGCTCGCCTCATCCCCGAAAAGAAGAAGGTCGCGCAGGATCGCAAGGACCGCGCTGACCAACAGAAGCAGCAACAAACCGAAGCCGTGGCCATGCAGGCCGCAGCAGGAGCAATGCCGAAAATGGGAGCCACCACATGACCGTCGCCCGCACCACCTCCAGCATCTCCGCACAGAACACGTTCGCCACGGCAGTTGCCATTGCCGGCGCTTTCAACTTTTCGTTGTCCGGCACCTGGGCGGGCACCGTGACCCTGCAGCGTTCGTTCGATGCGGGCGCGACCTGGCTTGACGTGCAGAGCTACACCGCCAACATCGAGGACCGCGGCCACGAGGCTGACAGCGGCGTCACCTACCGCTTCGGCATCAAGACCGGCAACTACACCAGCGGCACGGCTGTCGGGCGCATTTCGCAGTAAGCGACGCTATGACGGGAATCATGGCAGGGGCGGTCCGTTCGGCGGTAATGAACGGCGGGATCATGAACGGGGGGATTATGGGGGAGGGCGCTGGCGGCGCTCGCGTCTCCTTCGATTGGCTGAAAAGCAGCCCCTCGATCCGCTCCAGCGACGGCCGCTGCACGCTCCCATGCCTGCGCGGCACTGACAGCATCCGCTCGTTCACCGATCACGAGGGTTACGTCCGCTACGCCAAGGCGAACGAGGCGGTGTTTCTCGGCTACCGGCGCGTCGAGAACCTGCTGACCTCCGGAAAAACGGAAACCTTCACGACCGATACGGTGACCGGCATCAAGGGCACCGAGCCTTACATTCTGTCGTTCACCGGCACTGGCTCGTGCCAGATACAGGGATCCACCTCCGGCAATCTCGGCACCTTGGTCGGTCAGGGTGCGGCGGCCCGCGTGCAGAAGATCGTAACTTCCGGCGCTGCGGTCGGCGCGACCGAGACGTTCACGCTGACCGTTACCGGCACCTGCACGCAAGGCCAGCTTGAAAACACGAACAAGCAACTTGTGCAGGTGGCGGGCGAGTATCAATCGAAGGGTGCACTGTCGTTCCCATACAAGGGCTGCGGCGTCGATGGCGTGAATTACTACATCACCGCCAACGGCAACACGGTCAACGCTGAACTGATCACCGAAGCCGTGGGCGCGGCTATTTCGAGCAGCGTTCTGTGGGGGCTGGACATCCACCCCGAAGAGCAGGAATTGCTGCTCTACACCGAGGACTTTTCGAACGCGGCGTGGGCGAAGCTCAACGCGCCGACCATCACGGCGAATGCGCTGAACCTCGGTGGCGTTCGCCTCTCGACGCTCGATCAGGCGACATCCGGCGCGCTGCGCGGCGTGCTGCAGACCTTTAGCCCGAGCGACACGACGGCCAAGGGTCACACGCTGATGTTCGCCAAAGGACTGGTGAATCCATCAACGAAGTCGTGCGGCCGGCTGCGCGACACGACCGCGGGCATCGATTACCTCAACTACACGATCGAATGGCCGGGCCCTGGCGGCACGGTTACGAACACGCTGTCCACCGGCACGGTCGCGGAATCCACAACCACGATCACCCTTTCGGTTGCCGTGCCGGTCGGCTCCACGCTGCTGATCGCCTGCATCAACTACAAATCGCCGACGCAGCGCACGGTAACCGGCGTGACACTTGGCGGCTCGGCAACGGGATGGACGCAACTCGCGGGCGCTGCCGGCTGGACCGGTGGCGGTGGCGACGATGGCGGCTGCGACATCTGGTATCTCATCAGCCCCGCATCCGGCACCGCAAACGTGGTGGCGACGTTCGACAGCGCGCCGACCTCGCGCTGGATTGAGTGCTCGACGTGGACCGGCACGGACCTGACGACCCCGTTAAGCGGCGTGGTTTCGGTTGCGAACACCGGGGGCACGACCTCCACCCTGCCGGCGATTTCACTGAATACCGGCGACGCCTGCATCGACGCGCTCTACAGCGGCAACACCGGATCGGTGCCGACGAACGGCGACACGCTGATCTACAGCAACCGCAGCGGCACGAGCGGCAATAACGGCGGGGCGCAATACAACAACACGGACGGCGTTCTCAACTGGACCGGATGCCGCAACGGCGTGCACTACCAGGTCGGCGCTCGCATTGCCGCCTCTGCTGGCACGCCGGGTGCCGGCACGACGCCAGTGGTGACCATGACCACCGGCACCAAGCACACGGTCGATACGCTCGCCGATGGCGGCTTCATGCTGTGGGCAGAGAGTGCCGTGCTCGGCAATGCCGCGAACACCCACAAGTTTGAACTGTATTCGGCAACCGACGCGGCCTGCACCGACACCACGCGAACCGGCACGCTGATAGTGGGTGCGGCCAACATCACGCACAGCACGCACGGCTACACGCACCCGGTGCCCTATATTCCGGCGACCAGCGCGACCGTTACGCGAGATTACGACCAGTTCGCTGACGACACGGCATTCTTGTCGTGGTTTAACAACCTCGGGCCGGGCACCGTGTTGATCGAGGCGAAATACAAAATCTCGTATTCACAGGCCGGTTACCTGTGCCAGTTCGGTGGCAATGGAAGCGAACGCATCATGTTCAACCGGCGCGGCATTCCGACCGCCGACACCGTGCAGAACTATATGCGAGTTACAGGTGCTGGCGCCCCGGACACGGTATCGAGCGGCCTCGGCATCGGAACTGTAGCGAATGGTGTGCGCACTAAATTCGCTTACCGCTGGCGGCTCGGCGTCAACGGATCCTATGCCAAGTTCACCGGCGGCACCGGCAGCTACGGCTTGGGCAATGTGCAGTCGATTCCTGACCTGTCGGCCTTCCCCTGGTTCGGCCTCGGTGGTAGCCCCACGGGCGGTGGCACCACGGACGGCAACGCTGCCGCGAGCTTCACGCGATTTGATTACTACGCTGAAGCCAAAACGGACGCGCAGATTGACGCGATGGTGGCATGAGCGACGCCGAACGCACGCAGGTAGAAAAGGACTCGCGTGAACGTGCGGCGCGTCAGTGCGAGTGGCTTGCAAACCAAGAAACAGACCCGGTGGCGATCGGGGCGCTTATGCGCGCGGCTACGCAGCTTCGCAAGCTGCCGGTGTGGCCGGGCATTGTCGCCAAGCCGCCGATCAGTGATTTACCCGCCGGCGGTTCGGCAGTGAGCAAGTAAAAGGAGAAATGTCATGTCCCAAAACGTAAAAGGCAGCTTCGCCAGCGGTCAAAGCGTCCAGATCGGCGAGACCTCGGCCGAGCTGGTCGTCCCGAGCGGCTTCACCAGCATGAAGGTGACGATTACCGGCCTCGATGCGAGCAATACCGTCAAGACGCAGAAGTCGACGAACAACGGTCAAACGTGGGCGGATCAATCCACCTACAACAGCGACCAGACGGCGACCGCCGTTACCGTAGCGCACGGCGAACAGTGGCGGCTTTTCCACCTCGCCGGCCAGGCGCTGAAGACCATCGGCTACGAGCTGAGCGCACAGTCCTGATGAAAATCGATTCGATCAACATCAAGGCCACGAACGGCGGCCGGGTGTGCAGCCTGCGCGCGGGCGGGCGTGACTTCTCCTTCCCGTTCACCGATCTGGTCGAGTTCGACCGGTACGTGGCTGAGGTGCTGCTCGTCACGGAAGGGCTGGTCGCAGCCAACGCAATCACCGCCGATCAGCGCGACGTCCTGCAGATCGATTCGTTCTACGTGCAGGACGCGGACGAATACAACAAGCGCTGCATCGCGCCATACGAGATCAACGGCCGGCGCGAGATCGGTCAGCATGTGTGCGGCGGCAAGTGGTACGCCGAGATCACGGTCAACGGCATCCCGACCGATTGCGGCTTCAACACGGTCGAGGAGCTGTTCCAGATCACCCAGCAGATCATCGGGCGCGAGATTGCGCGCATGGGTTCGTTGCTGCAACCGGCCATCGCGGTGGCGCATGGCTGAGAAGGCCAGACAGTGCACGCCGGGCGATTACGCGCGAGCGTTCGAGGGCTCGCCGTCCGGCATGGCCGTGATCGACGACCTGGTCAAACGCTTCGGCGGCAAGCTGTGGGCGGATGGCGGCACCGAGGGCGCGCGCAAGACGGACTACAACTGCGGGCGCCGCTCGGTGCTCGATTTCATACTTGGGCAGGTCAATCGTTCTAAAGGGGTGGAGGATCCAAATGCTGATTCGGAGGAGTAACTATGTTGTGCTCATGGACCAGGCGGGAGACGCCGGCGCAGGTGTGGGCGCTGGTGGAGGGGCCGCTGCCACCAGTGGAGACGCTGGCGCTGCCGGAGTCGATGCGGGCGCGGCTGCGGCTGGTGGCGACAAGGGCGCAGGGGCCGCTGCAGGCGCAGCAGGAGAAGGCACGCTGCTTTCGGCGGCGGCTGGCGCAGGCAAGGATGGTGCGGCGGCAGCAGGTGCGGCAGCGGTTGTTGCAGACCCTCTGGCCACTATCCCGGAGAAGCTCCGCGTACTAGGCACGGACGGCAAGCTCGACGTCAGCGCAACGCTCGCAAAGGTCAACCAGGTCTACGGCCAGCTCGAAAAGCGCATGGGTGAGGGCGGCGCGCCGCCGGAAGCCGCTGACGGCTACAAAACCGACGCCGTCGTCGCCAAGCTGAAGGAAGCCAACGGCGGCAAGGACATTGAGCTGCCCGGCGAGTTTACGAAGGAGTTCAACGCCTTCGCCCTGAAAGCCAAGCTCACGCAGGGCCAATACGATGAGGCGCTGACCGGCCTCATGACGATGGTCCCGAACCTGTATGAAGAGGGCTACCAGCACGCGATGAAGTCCGGCCGCGAGCAACTCGCCAAGGTGTGGGGTGCCGACGGCGTCAAGCCGGATAGCCCGCGCATGCAGAACGCGGTGAAGGCATTCAATCGCTTCGTGCCGCAAGCGCTGCGGAACAGCGAGACGATGGACGCGATCGGCAATCACCCGGTGGTCATGCAGATTCTGGAGGCGATCGGCGCCGAGCTGAAGGAAGACAAATCAATCGGCGGCGAATCGGCCGGCGTCACGAGCGAACTCGACACGCTCTACTCAAGCCCAGCGTATTGGAACAAAGCCGACCCGACGCACGACTGGACCGTGCAGCGGGTTTCTGAACTGATGAAGGGCGGCGCGAAACCGAAAGTGACGCGCGCACGTCAAGCGGTAAAGCTGTAATTCGGACAATCGGACACCGACCCGAAAGGACCTAGCAGGGCGCAGCGGATAACCGGAGACGGCCCGCAACCGTAACACCAGCAGCACCCGCTGTAGGCAAGCCCGCACCCGCGGACAACTTGACCGAGCGAGAGCGAACTCACACTCAACTCGATCAAGGAGCCTCACCATGAAATGCATCAAGGTAATCGGCACCGGGGCGCTGTATCTCGTCGCCGGCGTCTTCGCGTTTTTCCTCACCGCGGCGCAACTCGCGCTCGCACTCCCGCGTTCGCTGACGCCCGATCTGGCAACGATGTATTCGTTCCAGATCACGGAAGCGTTCGTCAACCAATACGAGGGCAATTTCTACACCCTCGCGCAGCAAATGGCCTCGCGCTTCTCGGCGTACGTCGAAGTGGTCAGCGGCATCGTCGGCCAGTCGAAGTCGGTTGAACGTGTCGGCCGCACGGAAGCGTACGACATCACCACGCGCCACGGTGATACGCAGTACGTGACCACGCCGCACAGCCGTCGCTGGATCGACCTGCAGGACAAGGGCTGGGCTGACCTCGTTGATGAGCTGGACGAAATCCGTCTGCTCGTTGACCCGGCATCCGCCTACACCCGCATGGCCGTTGCAGCGTTGAATCGCGCCAAAGACGACGTGATCTACGCGGCTGTGCGCGGCTCGGCCCGCACCGGTACCGGCACCACGGCGTTGCCCGCCGGTCAGAAGATCGCGGAAGGCGGCACCGGCTTGACGCTGGCGAAACTGCTGTCGACGAAGGAGCTGCTCGACGCGGCCGAAGTGCAGTCCGACCCGGGGCAGGACGCAACGGGGCAGGGCGAGACGCCCTCGCGCGTGCTCGTGTGCTCGAGCAAGCAGTTGACCAACCTCTACGGCACGACCGAGATCAAATCGGTCGATTACAACAGCGTGAAAGCGCTGGCCAACGGGTCGGTCGACACCTTCCTCGGCTTCAAGTTCATCCGCTCGGAGCGCCTTGCCAAGTCAGGCACGACGCGCTTTGCGGCGGCCTGGTGCAAGCCGTGCGTGCGCCTGGGCATCGGCAAAGACATCGTCACTTCGCTCGACAAAATGCCCGGCAAGAACATGGCCGTGCAGGTCTACGCGCGCGAGTCGATCGGTGCCGTGCGGGTCGAAGACGAGGGCGTCGTCGAGATTGGCTGCTTCGAGTAACTGAATAACGAGACCGGCTAGGGCCTCGACATTTACGGGCGGGATATTCCGGCGGGCCTAGCCAGCTCGCCGGAATTTAAAGCTCACATTTAAAGGAAATTCGACATGAAAACGAAAACGATTCTCTCGGCAATGCTCGGCTGGCTGGTCGCTCAGGCGCTCAATCCGTCGCGTCACTACACGTTCGGCACCAACTTTTTCACCACGCAGGTCACGGGGCTCAATGCCGCTCCGCCGACCCGCATCAAGGTGAATTTGAACCACGGGCGCATCCGGTATGCCTGCGGCTTGTGGGCGGCGAATGCAACCGCGCCGCAGATCGCGGACATCCTGTATTTCGTGCGCTTGCCGGTCGGTGTGCGGATTCTCGGCTACATCAGCCGTCTGTCGTGGAATGCCGGCACCGCCGCCTGCACGATGAACCTGGGCGATAACGTCACGGTTGCGCGTCACCTTGCCGCCACCGCGATCAACGCGGCCGGCAACGCGACGCCTGCGGTCGCTTCCGATTCTCTGGGCACCACGGCCTACGAGACCACGGACGGCACCAAGGATGGCACCGGCGTGCCGAGTTCGACCAACGATACCGACATCCGCGGCACGGTTGCGGGCGCGGTGGTGGCCATCACCCAGAACATTGGGCTGCACATGGCCTACGTTCAGGACTGATCACCGTCCTTTAAAAATTGCCGCCGGGGATGGATGGCCAGACCTCCTCCCTGGCCAGCCTACAAAACTCCGGCGGCAACCTTTTTGCATTGATGGAGTAACGCGATGGCCGCAACCAGCGAAGTACAGATCTGCTCAAACGCACTGCTGTTGCTCGGCGGCGCCGCGATTTCCAGCTTCACCGAACAAGGCACGGGACCGCTGCTGAGTTCAAATCTGTGGCCGCTTGTGCGTGATGCGACCTTGCGCTCGCACCCGTGGAATGTGGCGATGAAGCGCGTAGCGCTCGCGCCAGATAGCAACACGCCCGCATTCGATTGGGCTTATCAGTTCCTGCTGCCCGGCGACTGCCTGCGCGTGTGGAAGGTCGGCCGCGATGGCGACGTGCCGGAATACCGGCTCGAAAGCTCGGACGCCGGCAACGTGATCATGATGGACGAGGCGACCTGTTACCTGCGCTACGTGCGTCAGTTGACCGACGTCACGAAATACGACTCGCTGCTGACGATGGCGCTGGTCGCCGCGATGGCCGCAAATCTCGCCTACCCGATCACCAAGTCGCAAACGCAGCAGGACGCGATGGTCAAGCTCTACCAGTTCCACCTGCGCCAAGCGCGCACGATCGACGGCACCGAAGACACGCCCGAGGAAGTGGGCGACACACCTCTCATTGCGGCGCGCGTGTTTTAACCGATGTCGCGCAGCCAGTTCATCCAGACGAATTTCACCTCCGGCGAGGTCTCGCCGCGGCTGCAGTCGCGCGTGGATCTCGCGAAATACAAGAACGGCGCCGAAATCATGGAGGGCATGTATCCGCTGGTGCATGGCGGCGCGAACCGTTGCCCCGGACAACCCTTCGTCGCCGAGACCAAAAACAGCGCCAAGCGCTCGCGTCTGATCCCGTTCGTGTTCTCCTCCTCGCAGGCGTACCAGTTGGAGTGGGGCGACCTTTATATGCGGGTTTTCAAGGACAACGGTCAGGTGGAGTCTGCGCCCACCGTGCCATACGAAATCGTCACGCCATACGCGGAAGCCGATCTGACCGACTTGAACTACGTGCAAAGTGCCGACACCGCGTTCATGGTGCACCCGACCTACCCGGTGCGCCGACTCACCCGATCGGGGCACGCGGCGTGGAAGCTCGGCGTTTATCCCTTCATTGTCGAGCCTCACGACGAGGTGGGCACGAAACCCGCATCGAACGTCACGCTGGGTGCCGTCACCGGAACAGGCATCAGCGCAACCGCGGCATCCGCCGTGTTCGAGCCCGCCGACGTTGGCCGGCAGATCACCTCCGGCGATGGTGTGGCAACGATTGTCGGCTACACCAGCACGACGATTGTGACGGTCGATATTTCGGACGACTTCAGCGCCGTGCTGCTGACCTCCGGCAACTGGACGCTGACCGAGTCGCCGAAAACGACGCTCACACCATCCGTCGCCGGACCCGAGGGTGCTGCGATCACCCTGACGCTGACCGCTGCCGGCTGGAAAAGCGCCCCCACTACCGACGTTGGCCGCTACGTGCACATCAACGGCGGGGTGGTCGAAATCACCGGCTTTACCAGCAACCTGATCGTGTCCGGCAAGGTGCGCTCAGTGCTGACCGGCACCACCGCGGCGCCGTCCGGCTCCTGGTCGATGGAAACGAAGATCTGGAATGCGACCAACGGCTACCCGCGCGCGGCCTTTTTGTTCCAGCAGCGGCTGATCCTCGCCGGCACGACTGCATTCCCGAACCGCGTGTGGGGTTCGCGCACCGCGCGCTATAACGATTTCACCACGGGCGGGCTTGACACGGACGGCCTCGACTTCGATCTGGTGTCCGACCAGCAGAATCCAATCCAGCAGGTGTCTGCGCTGAAAAGGGCGCTGCTGCCGCTGACCTACGGCGGCGAGTTTTCAGTGACCGGCGGCGTCGAGAAGCCGCTGGCCGGAACCAATGTGCAGGCGTCACCAGAGACGCAGTACGGCATCAAGAACGTGCGCCCGGTGCGCGTGGGCAATGAGATTCTGTTCGTGCAGCGCTCTGGGCGGAAGATTCGCGCAGCCGGCTACAAGGTCGATCAGGACGCCTACGGCTCGCCGGACCTGACGATTCTGTCCGAGCACATCACCGAGGGCGGCATCACCGAAATGGCCTACGCGCAGGAGCCGGACTCAACCCTGTGGTCGGTGCGCGCCGACGGCCAGGCGGTGGCAATGGCAATCTCGCGCGAGCAGGAGGTCGTCGGCTTCGGGCGGCGCGTGACCAAAGGGCTGTACGAGTCGTTTTCGTCCATTCCATACCTCGACACCGATCAGGTGTGGTGCATCGTCAACCGCACGATCGGCGGGGCGACCAAGCGCTTTGTCGAACGCCTCGACCCGACCGTCAACACGGATTCCTGCCTGACCGGCTCATTTGATCCCATTGAAATCACCGCGATCTCGTGGCTGGCCGGCACTGTCACGGTGACCACGCTGACCGCGCACGGGCTTGGTGTTGGCTCAAGCGTTCGCATCGCCGGATGTGATCCGGCCGGCTACAACCGAGATTTCATGTGCACCGCTGGCACCGCGGGCACGACGATCAATTACGCGCTGGAGACTGACCCCGGCGCTGCAACGACACTCGGCACGGCAACGCCGCTGGCGGCAGTCTGGGCCGGCTTCGATCACCTGGAGGGCGAGGCGCTGGACGTGCTGGCCGATGGTGTCGTGTTCCCCGCGGCGACCGTCACCGGCGGCCAGATTACGCTGCCGCGGCCCGTGGCGACGATCGAGGCGGGGTTGCATTACCAGAGCCGCCTGCGCCCGCTGACGCTCGAGGTGGCGCTCCAAGGCACGACCGCGCAGGGCTGCCAGATCAGCGTCAGCACCATCATCGCCAAGCTCTACAAATCGTATGGCGGCACGATCAAGACATTCAACGATGAGGGCGTCGAGCAGTCGAGTGAGGATCTGCCGTTTCGCAGGTTCGGCCTCGGTGCGATCGGCCAGCCGTTCGTGCCGTACACCGGCAACAAGCGGGTCAACACGCTCGGCTGGGGCGAGACGTGGAAAGCGGAGCTGCAGCAAAACCAGCCGCTGCCGTTCTGCGTGCTGGCGTTGATGGGTAAGGTGACGGTCAATGATTAGGCCCGCCACCCTCGCCGATGTGGTGTCTATCGTGGCGCTCGGCCGGATTATGGTCACCGAGAGCTGGTATCGGCACCACCCGTACGACGCCGAGAAAACCGCCGAGACCATCCGCCGGCTGATCGAGGGCGAGTTCGCGGTCGTGCACGAGGTTGACGGCGTGATCGACGGCTTCCTGCTCGGCTACACCGCTGAACTTTGGTTTAGTCGGGATCTGGGTGCATTTGATCTGGGCCTCTACGTGCGGGAAGACCGGCGCGGCGGCTCGATCGCGTTTCGCCTGGTGGCCGCTTACCTCGATTGGGCGCGCGTCAAGGGTGCGACCGAGATCACCATTTCGTCGAGCTGCGGCGTCGAGAAAGACAGCATCACGCGACTGATGCTCGGCACCGGATTTACACACGTCGGTGGCGTGTTCAAACGCAAAGGGGCGCAGTATGTGTGAGGGCGTGTTCGACATCTTCAAGAAAACGGGCGACCCGGCGAAGGACGCTGAGAACGCGCAGAAAATCATCCTCGCCTCGTCTGGATTGAAAGCGATGGGCGACATCAGCGGCGGGGCGCAAGCGAAAAAGTATTTCCAATACCAGCAGCGGCAGGCGGAGGCGGATGCCCAAGCCGAGGCGCAACTCGGCGAGGTGCGCGGCAACAAGATCAAGAAGGCCGGCGGCTACGTGAGGGACGCGGCGCGCGCGGGCTATGGTGCGTCGGGTGTGCGGGCCGACTCCGGCAGTGCGCTGGCGGTGGACGAATTCATCGGCAAGAACGCCGAGGAAGACGCGCTGACCGAACTCTATACCGGCAAGCGCCGGCAGGCCGTCAAAAACACCGAGGCGCAGGGCTACGGCATGCAGGGCAATAACGCTTTCAATGCCGGCCTGGGCAACGCGAGTAAATCCCTGCTGAGCGGCGCCGCGGTGTCGAGTGAGGCCAGCGACAAGGTCAGCAAGTGGATCAAGCGCAGCGAGCGCAAGGACGCGCCGTGAGAATCCCGACCGGCGACTTCGGGCTGCGCGCACCCGGTGGTGTCGAGCGCGCAACGGTGGCGCCGAGCGCCTTTGTGCAGCCGGGCGCTACCGATCCGGCCGAGGGCGGGCTGCGCATGGGCGCTGCGGCGGCAAGCGACGCGGCGACCGATGCGTACCTGCAGAATCAGGAAAAGCGCCAGCAGGAGGCCGAGGCCAAGCAGGCATTCAAGGAGTCGAAGCGCGCCGAGGCGATGACGCTGCACGCCGAGGGCAATAACGCGCTGGGCGACCTGCACGACGAGATTGTCACGGGGCTGGGTGCGGGCACGATCAAGAAGGAAGACGCGCCGCGCATCTGGGCCGAGCGCTCGAAAGAGGTCACCGATTCGTATGTCGATCGCGCGGACAAGGCGAACGGAGAGCTGCTCAAAGGCTCGCTCGCCGGCAGCATCGGCAACTTCGGCCGCAACATCAACCAGGCGGTCACGCGCCGCGCGCAGCAGGACATCGGTGCGCAGCTCAGTACCACGGTCGAGGCGTTGCAGCGCACAGCCGAGCGTGATCTGCCCAACGCCATTGTGCAGGCCGACATGGCAATCGACTCGCTGGGTCCGCAGGCCGGCATGAATCCCGAGCAGATCGTCAAGGCGAAGCAGGGGTTCAAGGAGGCCGCGACGTTCAATAAGCTGAACAACGAGGTGATCGGCGCGCGCAACAACATGAAGGGCCTGACCGCGCTGCAGGCGAAGATTGGCGAGAATCAAGACCTCGACCCTGCGAAGCGCAACGCCCTGCTGAACCAGACCGAGACGCAGATTCTGAACCTGCAGAACAAGGCCGAGGCGGCGCAACGCCGGCGCGAAGCGAGTGCCACGCGGGCAATCACCATGCTCGACAGGCAGATTGCGATGGGCCTGCCTGTCGACGCCAAAACGTGGGTGGCGACGCAGACGGCGGTGCGCGGCACCGAGTACGCCCCGCTGGTCGACGGCATGATGAAGGCCGAGCGCGAGGTGCAGACGCTGCTGTCCAAACCAATTGGCGAGCAGATCGCCTACGCGAACGCAGCCGAGGCGAAGGCGAACACCGGCGCCGGTGGATTGCAGGAAAAGGCCTACGCTGACCGCCTCAAAAAGACGGTTGCCGCCAATGTGCAACTGCTGACGAAATCGCCGCTCGAGTACGCGGTGCAGCGCCAGGGGGCGGACGCAACCCCGCTGGATATGCAGAACGCGGGGTCGTGGGGTGACGTGCTCGCCACCCGCCTGGCCGCCGTCGATCCGCTGACCAAGCAGCACGGTGTGCCGAAGCGCCTGCTCTACCCGGCCGAGGCCGCGCAGTTTGGTCAGATCATCACCGGCAGCGACACGAAAACCGCCCTGACGGTGTTTTCGGCGCTGAGTAAGTCGGTCACCGACCCGAAGGCGTTCCGCGACACGGTCATGCAGATTGCGCCTGATTCCGTTGTGGCGGCGCAGGCGGGGCTGGCCGCCGGTCGCGGCACTACCGACGACATGAAGACCGCCGAGCTGATGCTGCGCGGGCAGCGCGCGCTGAAGCCGAACAGCAAGGAAGACGGCAAGGGCGGGGGCATGATGAAGATGCCCGAGGAAAAGCTGCTGCTGTCTGAATTCTCCGACTACGAGCGCGACGCCTACGCGGGCAAGCCCGAGGCGCGAAACGCCGTGTTTCAGGCGGCGCACGCGATCTACGCTGCGCGCATGGTCGACAAGGGCGACTACTCCGGCGTAATCGACTCGTCGGCGTGGAAAGACGCCATGAAGCGCGCGGTCGGCACGGTCGAGAAGTATCAGGGCAAGGCGGTCGTGCTGCCGCGCGACACCGATTACAGCCAGTTCAGGGACGGCGTGCGCACGCGCATTGACGCGCTGACGACAACCGGCCGGCTTGATCCGCAATCGACCGCTGGGCGCTTGCGCGGGCTGCCGCTGGAGAACATCGGCGACGGCCGCTACGTGTTCCGCGCCGGTGATGGCGTGCTGGCCGACAACGTGGGCCAGCCGGTGGTGATCGACTTCAACGAGCCGGCCTACGCACCGGCAGCACCGGTCAGGCGCGGCAAGGTGGCAGGCTTCGGCGATTCCGGCGGCGGGGCGGCGACAGGGGTCACGCGGTGAGTTTTGAGCTGTATCCGGAGGAAGTCAGCAACCGCATGGCGCTGATGCCGACCGTGCGCGCACCGGAGCCGGGCGTGTTCGATAATTTCCTCGCCGGCACCGGCAAGGTGGCGATGTCCGGCCTCGCCAAAGCCGGGCGCGCGGTCGATCTGCTGGGCTCGGTCGGCGCCATCGCTGAAGACAAACTCGCCGGCACGATCCCCGAGCGCTTCGGCGGCTACAAGGGCACGGTCGCGCAAGACCGGTATTTCAAGGAGCACGACGACGTTTTCAACAAGGCCGTCGATTACTGGACGCCGAAGCCGGGCGAGGTGGGCACGGCGGCGCAGGTGGTCGGCGCCCTGGTTGGTACGCTGCCGCTGGTTTTTGCGTCGCCAGCGCTGGCGGTGGGCGCAACGCAGCTTGGCGTCGGCGAAGACCTGGTCAGGCAGGGTGTAGACGCCAGCAAGGCGGGCGCTGTGGGCGCTGTGCAGGGCGCAGGCTTGGGCCTCGGCATCTGGATGCCGATCCTCGGCCAGAACGGCTGGCAGCGCATTGTTCTCGGCGGCGCTGGCTTCAACGTGGCGCAGGGCGTGGTTACACGTGGAACCTCCGGCGCGATCCTGTCCGGCACCGCGGCGGCCGATGAATACAAGGCGTTTGACGGCACGCAGATCACACTCGATGTGCTGCTCGGTGCTGCGTTCGGTGGCATCGCGCACCTGTCGCCAAGTCAGCGCGCGCAGGGCAAAGCGGTGTGGGACAAAATCGGCGAGTGGGGCAAGGGGCTGAAACCGTCCGATGTGGACGCGCTGGCGACCCTGCGCATTGCCCAGAACCTGAACGAGAGCGGCATCCCCGGCAAACCGTTGGCGCCGGCGGACGCCGACGCATGGGTTACGCGCACACGCACGGCGATTGACCAACTGACGCGCGACGAGCCGGTCAATGTGACCGACATGCCGGAGCCGAAGGTTGCGCTCGATCCGGAGCGCATCAAGGCCGCCGAAAAGATAACCGCCGAGTTCGACCGGATGGCGGCTGAGAAACCGCTCGAAACACCCGTGCAGGTTGACGACGCGCGCGCAGGCGAGACGCAGCCGCCAAAGCCAGCCGAAGGTGAGCAAAACGCCGGCGATGCGGCAAAACCCCCTGATCCGCTGTCCGTCGAAGCCTCCCGTGTGGCCGATGAGAACCCCGATCTGCAAATCCACGTCGGCACCAACGAAGCCGGCGAAAAACTGACCATGACCGCGCGCGAATTCCTCGACCACGGCGACGACATTGTCAAGCAAGCGCAGGCCGATTCGAAACTCTACGAGATTGCGGCGGCGTGCATGCTGGGAGCGGGCTAAATGGGATATGAACATTGTCTGGGGCGCATCCGTCAGGCCGCGACAACCGCGCTCTCAGACGCTGAAATCGGCAAGATTTTCGAGCGCATCCACAAAGCCGCTCTCGACATCAAGGCCGGTCGCGTCGAGGCCGGCGCCGACGTGGGCGGAAAGATCGGGCAAAAAACCGGCACCGGTGGCGTAATCGAGCAGGCCGCACGCGAGGCGGCAGCGCAGATGGTATTCGAGGCCGAGCGCATCAAGCACAACCGGCAACTGCAACTGGTTCGCATGAGCGCCCGCGCGCGCGACGCTGACGGCATTGTCGACGGCACGCGCATGGACGCCCTCGAAAAGACGATCGTGCGCGACTATTCCGGCAAAACCAACGTCACGAGCCTCGAAGAAAAGATGGCCGGCTACAAAGCCTATTTCGGGCGCTCGCTGTCCGAAACGTGGAACGCGCTCGGCAAGGACTGGTTCGGGTTCTTTCAGGACAAAGCCAAAGTCACCGACCTCGTGCGCGAGCTGCGCGGCGAAGCGACCGGCAACGCCATTGCAAAGCAGGGCGCGAAGGCGTTTCACGACGTGGCCGAGAAAGCGCGCACCGTCTTCAATGAAAACGGCGGCGAAGTCGGCAAGCTCGACGATTGGGGCCTGCCGCAGCATCACAGCCAGGAGAAGGTCGCCGCGGTCGATCAGGCGAAGTGGGTTGACGCGATTATGCCGCTGCTGAACCGCGGCAAGTACGTCGATGATGCGGGGCAGGCGTGGAGCGACGCCACGCTGCGCCGCTTCCTCGGCAAAGCTTACGACACCATTTCGACGAACGGGCACTCGAACGTCACGCCCGGCGAATTCAAGGGTGCGGGCGCGCGCGCGAACCGTCACGCGGAAGAACGCCAGATTCATTTCAAGGACGCGGAAAGCAATATCGCGTACTGGGAGCAGTTCGGCGACAAGACCGTTTTTCAGGTGCTGCACGACCACATTGAGACGATGGCGCGTGACATCGCCACGGTCGAACACTTCGGGCCGAACCCTGATCTCACGTATCGCACGCTGCGCGACCGGGCGCTGCAGGTTGACGTGATGGATAACCGGCGCAAAGCCACGCAGATGGAAGGCCGCGCGGTCAAACTCGACCGGCTCTACGATTACGCCACCGGCCGCACGAAGCCGACCGCAAACGCAACGCTGTCGAATGCGGCGGATGCGATGGCCAACCTCAACGTCGCCGGCAAGCTGGGCGGCTCGATGATTGCATCCCTCTTCGGCGACAAGCCGCTGATGGAGGCGGTGGCGCACCTGAACAACCTGCCCGTGTTTCAGCGCTGGTCAACTGAACTCGCGCTGCTGAATCCAGCGAACGGTGCCGACCGCCGGCTGCTGCAACAGCAGGGCCTGATGCTTGACGAGGTCCGGAGCGGCATGCAGCGATTTTACGAAGGGCTGGGCGCTACCGGCACGACCGGCAAGCTGGCGAACGCCGTGATGCGCGTCACCGGCATGCAGGCGATCAACGACATCCGCAAGGGCGCATTCGGCGCGTCGCTGTTTGCGGCACTCGGCGACCAGATCAAGGCCGGCACCACGTTCGCGAAGCTGGCCGACTCCGACATGCGCGTGCTCAAGAATTACGGCATCACCGAGGACGTCTGGAAAACGTGGCAGCAGGCGAAGCTGCAGGACATCGGCCACGGCAACGCCAATGCGCTAACACCGGATGCCATCGCGCGCATACCCGGCATTGATGAGGGTGCGAAACGGGCAGCAATCGTCAAGCTGCTGGGCATCGTCAACACCGAGAGCGAGTTCGCGATCGTGACGCCGGGCATCAAAGAGCGCGCGGCATTCTACGGCGGCGTGCAGCGCGGGACTGTGCCGGGCGAAATCTGGCGTTCATTCCTACAATTCAAATCGTTCCCCTGGGCGCAGTTCCAGCGCGGCATGGACGCGATCGCGAACGCTGACGGCCCGGTCGGCAAAGCCACTATGACCGCCTTCCTGCTGGCGTCAACCACGCTCGCCGGCGCGATGATTCTGCAGACGCGCGAAATGCTGGCCGGCAAGGACCCACGCGACATGGTCGAGCGTGACCCGGCGAAGTTCTGGGGCGCGGCATTCCTGCAGGGCGGGGCGATGGGCATCTACGGCGATTTCCTGTACTCGGCCAATCACACGCGCTACGGATCCGGCGTGCTCGAAGCGATGGCCGGGCCGACCGTGGGGCCGTTGCTCGAGATGGGCCTCACGCAGCCGATGAATGCGATCGCCAACCGGATGCAGGGCAAGGAAACGCATCTGCTCGCGCAGACGGTTCAGGACGCGAAGGGTTTCATCCCCGGCGGCAACATCTGGTACACGAAGGCGGCGATGGACCACCTCGTTTGGCAACAGGTGATGGAGGCAATGTCGCCGGGGTATCTCGCGTCGATCCGTTCGAAAACGGCGAAGGAGTTCGGGCAGGAATGGTGGTGGCGCCCGGGCGATCTGGCGCCGGAGCGCGGGCCTAACCTCGGCGCGGCTGTCGGCCAATGAAGGTGAGGAACTTCATCGCACACATAATCGCGGCGGCGACGCCGGCGAAGCCGATGATCAGCCAGGCGAGCACGCTGTCGGCAGAGTCAGGCCACGCGCGCAGCGTCACCGTGCCGAGCGCCCACATCACGCCGGCGGCAATCAGCGCCAATGCGATGAAAAAGAGATTGACGGCGATGAACGCCGCCACGTTTTTGACCCATGCCATGCCGGCAGTATAGGACGAAACCATGCTCTCGGAAAAGACGATCAAACGCCTCGAGGCCAAGCAGGAAGAACTGGCGCTGCTGTTCCTCGACCAAGCCGACGTCAAGAAATGGGGCGACCTGACCACCAAGAACCTGCGCGGCGACACCTACTGGAACAAGAAGAACTGCGCGCAAACGCTGGGCCTGATGGTGCGGATTCAAAGTCTGCTGTCGATGTGCATGCACAAGCCAGCCGGCACGACACCGGCACCGGAGGATGGCGCGGGCGATCGAGACGACGAGAAAATCGCGCACAACGCTGAGCGCGAAGCCCTGGCCGTCATCGATCGCGTGCGGGCCAAACACAAGAAATGACCCGAAAAGTGGGCTTCGTTGCGTTCTTCCTCATATGGGCAGGCATCATGCGATGGCAGGTGCCCGACCTGCATATCCGCATTTGCCTGTGGCTGGAGGAGACGCTCGACGAGGTCCGCGTGCTGGAGGTGTTCCGCGGCGCAGCGAAATCCACGCTTTACGCGATTTACAAGGCGTGGCGGATTTACCGCGATTCAAGCCGGCGCTCGCTGGTCTGGTCGGCCGATTCGAAACTGGCCAAGCGCATGAACCGCGACGTGATCTCGGTCCTGCGCCGGCATCCGCTGTGCAAAGGGTTGCTGCCGCAAACACCGGGCGTCGAGGAATTCTGGGTCGCCGGCGCTACCGATGCGCGGAACCCGACGATGGCGGCGCACGGCGTCATGTCGAACGCCACCGGCGGCCGCGCGGAAGACATCGACTTTGACGACATCGAGGTCCCGAAAAACATCGGCACCGCCGAGGGCCGCGAGAAGCTGCGCGACCGGATTTCGGAGTCGACGCACATCATCGTGCCGGGCGGGCAGAAAACCTACATCGGCACGCCGCACACCCACAACACCATCTATGACGAGCAGATCACCGGCGGCGCGGCCGTGCTGAAGATCCAGCTTTTCGAGCAAAGCCAGCGCTACGAGGGCGCCGAATGCCAGAGTGATGTCCGCTTCGAGGTGCCGTTCGAGGCGGACACCGATGGTTATTACGTGTTCGTCGGCATCGGCAAGATGGCGCGCCTCCTGGTGGAAGGCGACGACTACACCGTCGAGCCGGGCGCGATCGTGCTCGAGCGACCGCCGGGCGCGGCACCGCTTGACATCTACACCTCGTGTTCATGGCCCGAGCGATTCGTGCGCTCCGACCTGCTGCGCCGGCGCAAAGACACTCGGACGATCAACGCATGGGACAGCCAGTACCAGCTGCACGCGAAGCCGCTCTCCGCGATCAGGCTCGACCCGGACAAGCTCATCCCCTACGACGTCGAGCCCGTGATCGAGATGGCCAACGGCGGCATCAGGATGCTGCTGGGCAAAACGCAAATCGTGTCCGCCGGCTCCCGCTGGGACTGCGCGCTGGGGCGCACGACCGGCGACGTGTCGGCCTTCGGCGTCGTGTTTCAGGATCAGCGCGGGCATTACTACTGGCACCGCTCGCGCGCCCTCATTGGCGACGTCTACGAGCAGTGCAAGCAGATTCGCGAGCTGGCGATTACCTTCCAACTGCCGCGTGTGGTGGTCGAGAGCAACGGGCCGGGCGCCTTCGCGCCGACCATCCTCCGTAAAGAACTGCGCGGCACCGGCTGCGCGGTCATTGATGAGTTCTCCACTGAGAACAAGAATAAACGCATCCTTGAGGCGTTCGAGGCGCCGCTTTCGGGGGGATTCCTTTGGGCGCACGTTGAGGTTATCGATACCGTACGCGACGAAATGAAGGACTGGAAACCGACCGTGAAAGAGCAACCCGACAACCACCTCGATGCCGGCGCCGGCGCGATCAAGGATTCGCCGCAGCGCATTGGCAAGGTGATCGGGGCGGTCGCGCAACTGCCGGGCCACAAGGCCGGCGGCGCATGGCGGCCAGACGGCGGAATGCACGAAGTAAAACTCGATCTCACCGGGAGCACCTGATCATGCCAGTCGGCGTATACGCACCAAACAGTTCCACCGGCAACGGCGTCACAACCGTTTTCCCCTACAGCTTTCGGATCATCGACCAGACGCACCTGGTTGTCACGGTCGACGGCGTCGAGATGGCGCTCACCACCGATTACACGGTCGATGGCGTGGGCAATTCGAACGGCGGCAATGTCACGATGCTGGTGGCGCCGGCGAACGGCACGGTGGTGCTGCGCTACCGCGACGTGCCCTACACGCGCGAGGAGGATTATCAGTCGAACGGTGATCTGCGCGAGGAAACGCTCGACGACGATATTGATCTGCGCGAAATGCAGATCCAGCAAATTGCCGAAGCCATTGTACGCGCGATCGTGGCGCCGATCGGCAGCGGCTTCAGCGGCCTTTTGCCGTCGGCGGTCGGACATGCGCTTTACGTGCTGGGTCCGACCGCCACCGAGAACGGCATCGAATACGTTGATCCGGGTAGTGTCGCGCTGGCGATCCCGGCCGATGGATCCGTGACGCCTGTGAAATTGGCGGCCGGCACGCGCGGCGACATCCTCTACGCGGGCGCGGCGGGTGCATGGGCGAAACTCGCGGCGGGCACCGCGGGCAGACTCCTGCAGACCAATGGCGCGGGCGCTGATCCGACGTGGGCAGGTTTCGGCTTGCCATCGCAGACGAACAACGGCGGCAAGGTCCTCAGCACAGACGGCACCAACGCAGCATGGATCAACAGCGACCCGTGCGTGCGGCAAACCGTACTGTCCGGCACGGTTGACGCCAATGGCCTGCCGAACTTCGGCGGCGCAACGGGCGGCACGACGGTCACCCAGGCAAACACGCTGGTCGCCACGGCCGCGAACGGAAATAACATCTACGGCGGACTTAATCGCAACGGCCTGAAGGTCAACCCTTCGTGGACCGGTCTCAACGTCAACGGCACGATGTATCTCGGCGTGACGGTCAACGCTGACGGCTCGCTGACCGAGTTCAGCACGACGCTTGCGCCGACGTATCGCTGGGGCGGGGCGGATGTCGTGACCGCGAACCAGCGCACCTTCAACATTCAAGAAATGCAGATGAAGGTCGGCAACGGCGCGACGGCGGCGCAAGCCTATGACGTGTTTGTCGGTGAGGTCACTGTCGCCGGTGCAGTGGTGACCGCGATCACCTGGTATGCGTTGATGGGGCGCTACACCGCACCGTGGACGGCAACGCTGCCGGCCGCCGCCGCCGCCGTGTCTTACAACCACAACATCGGCAGCAACCTCCTGAAGTGCCTTTTTGAAATCGAGAACACGACGACCGAGGCGGGCTACGCAGTCGGCGACCAGATACAAAACCCGCAGGGCGCGGGAAACGGCGTGATCTACGCGCCGTGGAGCACCCGCCTGACGGGGGGCGTCACGCTCGTTAGCAGCGCGGGTATCGGGCTTCAGACAAAATCCACCGGCGTCATCGCCACGGCGACGCTTGCCAGTTGGAAGTACCGGATGCGCTTCGAAAGGGGCTGGTAATGTGGACTGACGGAAACGGATTTTTCTATGTGGGCGACTGCCAGGTCGGGCACCGCGCCGCAACGCTGCCCGAGATTACCGCCTACGAGGCCGCAAGGGCTTTGTTAGTCCGTCCAGCGCCTACGGTCGATGACGTGATTGCCGTGCTCGCCACGCCGCAGCAAAAGGCCGACATTGAGGCCCGTGCATCCGGAACAAAAATCGCCGAGGAGCAAGTGAGATGACCGAGCCACGTCAAGAAGACACAACCGACACCGAACTGACCGGCCCCGGCGGATGGGGCGTCAAATATCGCGGCAGCAACACGGCGATGCTGACGATCATCATCGTTCTGCTGATTGCCGGCGGGCTCGGTTATGGCATCTGGCAGCACGAAATGGCCGCGGTCACGCGGGCAGTCAGAACAATCGAGCGCGACATGGTAGCGACGGCTGCGGTCAAAGACTTGACGGTATCGGTCGACAAGCAAGAAAAGAAAATGGACGCGATTATCTACGTGCTGACCCTCTCCGACGTCGAGCGAAAGGCGCTGCGGCTGGACAAGCCGCAGGCGTTGCGGGAGATGCAGCGGTGAGGCTCACCCTCGCCACCGTTTCAATCGTCGATGCCGGTTGCTTCAGCGTGCTGCTCGACGAGAACGGCTACCCCTTGATTGTCGCCTGCGAACGAACGTTCGCCGATCTGCGGCCGGTCATTCCAGCCGGTGTCTACGTGTGCAAAAAGCGCAAGTACAACGCCGGCGGCTACATGACACACGAGATCACCGGCGTTGCGGGCCATAGCCTGCTGCTGTTTCACCGCGGCAACAAAGAAACCGACTCACTCGGGTGCGTGCTGACCGGCCTGTATTTCGGCATGCTCGACGGCCAGCCGTGCGTGCTGAATGCGGCGGCCGGGTTCGATCGGTACTGGGCGACGGTCGGGCAGCTCGACGAGTTCGAGCTTGAGGTGAGCGGGCGATGAGCGTAAAGCCCGCATTGACCCGCGCCGACAAGCTCGCGATCGAGAACGCCGACGGTCAGCGCAAATGGCGCAACAAGAATATGCGCGTCGCCATTGGGAAATTTAACACGCTGGTCGGGCAAATTCGTGGCGCCGCCCACAAGTGCGGTTACGCTATCGCAGTGCATGGCTCTCTGCTGCGCGACATTGATCTGCTCGCCGCGCCGTGGACGAAGGAAGCGCAGGCGCCGACGACTTTGTTGAAGGCGATCCTTGAGGGGGTCAAGCTATTCGACGTCGGCTATTTGCAAGCGAAGAAACCAACCAAGAAACCGCACGGCCGCCTCGCGTGGGTGATCCACGTCGGCGGCACCTACATCGACCTTTCCGTTATGCCGAGGCGCAGATGAACCCTCTAACCATCAACCCGTGGGTCCTGATCGCGCTCGGCGTGGCGTGGGCGGCGAGCCTCGTCGGCGTCGGGGTATGGCAACGCAGCGACGGCAAGGCTGTTGTGCAGGCCGAATGGGCGACCCGCGAAGCCAAAATCAACGCCGAGTCCGCAACCAAGATCCACGCGGCAGAGGAAAAGACCCGCGCCGCCGAACACCAGATGGCCGTCAACCTGGTGGTCGTCGCCACGGAATACCAAGCCAAACTCAAGGAGAAAGACAATGCGCTTGCTGCCGCTCGTACTGCTGCTCGCACTGGCGGGCTGTGGGTCAACGCCGCCTGCCCCCCGGTTGCTGGAAACGCCGCAATTGGTGCTGCCGCCGGCGCCGGCTTCGATAATGGTTCGGCGCGAGTCCGACTTTCTGCTGAGACTGCAGACGCTCTTATCGCCCTCGCCAGTGACGCCGACCGAAACACCGATCAGCTCAGGGCCTGCCAGCAGGTAGTCGAGGCGGATCGGGCGCCGCCCTGATCGCGCCAATTGGGCGGAATCGAATTATAGGGTTTTCCGAAAAACTCTTAAAATTCAGCGTAAATCAGACAGATTGTGATTCCAGTCGTCGTGGGTTCGAGTCCCATCAGCCACCCCAATTCAAGTACTTACGAGCGGCATTTTTCGAAATCTATAATATATAAAACCCGTTTTATAGATTTCAGCGCAGCGGCCGGACCTTCACTGGTGCGCGCTGGTAAACCCGCCTCGTAATCGCAGGGCTCGCATGGTCGAGCAGCTCCTGCGCGCCGGCCGTGCTCATGTCGCTGGCCGTCTTTGCCCTGATGTCATTCTCACGAAAGCGCGCACCGCCCGCCGCAAGGTAGGGCTTCATGTCCCGCACCCAGGCTGATTTGAATCCGCGCCCGGTCAGTGCTGATCCGCTGCGCGCGGGGAATAGCGGCACGGTCATGGGGTCGATAAACGGCACCACGTTGTCGTCGCGATCGGGCGCTGGCGGATGCAGCGACAAAACCGCCTTGATGGTCACGCGCAGCGCCCACGACCAGCGCACGATCTTGACCCTGCCGGTCTTACTGATGCCGCAGCGGATGCCCTGCTCGAGCAGGTTGCCTTTGACGAGTGCGAGCAACTCGCCCTGCCGACACCCCATCAGGCGTTTGAGCAGCACGTAGGCGCGCATGCGGGCGCTGGCGGTGCGCTTCCATACCGCAAGCTCCGATGTCTCGATGTAGCGCCTGCGTGGCCGCTCTGTGTTCCTGCGCACGCCATAGCAGGGATTCTCGTTGATGTCCCAATCGCGTAGACCCATTGCCCACGCATAGGCCGACGACAGCAGGGCGACCTCGCGGTTTGCGCGCACCGGCGCCGGCTTGAAATCCTTGTCCGTGCGCTCGCGCAGGTAGCGCGCAACGTGCTGACGTTTGACCGCTGACACCGGCAACTGGCCGAACACCAGGCGCAGCGTCTTCGCCTCCTGCTCGTTACTCTCCAGGGTGCGCGCCGATGCTTCATGCGCGCGTACCTGCGCTTCGCGGTGGGTCAGGAATGCGCCGAGTAGGGCGCTCACAGTTTGCGGCGCCGGCGTGTCCTTGGATATGCGATCGAACGCTTCCTTGGCCTCGCGATCCCACTCGCGCCCGAGCGTGTGCCACTTGTTCGACGGGTCTAGATAACGGTATCGGCCGTCCTTGAAATAAACGCGGGTCGGCAGGTGGTGATCGGTGGAACGGTGGCGCGGCATGGCGCGTAGTCTACGCCGGTCGGGCGAAAACGGAAAAATCGGGCTCCGGCGCTGGGCGCTCGCCGACGCCGAGGCGGTGCTCGACGTGCCCGCGGGCGACCAGTATGTCGCCGCGCTTGTTCGTCTCGCATTTCACGCCCTTGGCCTTCAGGCAAGCGAGCTGGTCCTTCCGGCGTTTGCAGCCGGTGTAGGTGATCAGCTCGTCGCGGGTCAGGAACATCTCTTGAACTCGACAACCCACACCCACGGATTCGCAGCCCACGAGCCGGCGCCGTTGATGTTTTCCCACGTCTTTTCAAACGCGGATTTTGCGGTAACGTAAGCGTGGTTGTCGTCAGGCTCAGCCACGTAGCAGATGCAGTTCGGGTGTCCGGCGTCATCGTTTGCCGGCAACAGATCGCTGCGTATTCCTTCGGCCTTGGCATCGTGCTCGCTGATGTCCTGCAGCCGCTCGACGCGCACGCCGGTCACTTCCAGCGTGATGCGCGAGGCGGCGCGAGGCATGAATATCGAGGGGCGCCACTTGTATTGAGTTGCCGAAAGCGGCGCCCGCCGCGCGAAGAACGCCCGCACTTCCGGGTCACGTTGTTTCGACAAAATGGTGCCATCGGCCGCATAGTGGAAAGCATGGCCGCCTTCGTTCTCGCGCCACGTTTCCCGCACCCACAGCCGATCGCCGGGCTGGCCGTAGGGGCAGCGCAATTTTGCATATGGCTGCTCGGCGCCGATCATCGCTTCATGCCAAACGCCATCGATTAAACGGGCTTCGCGGCAGTCTTGGACTTCCCACGCATTGAGCGGCTTGCACGCCCGCCGCGTCATCGTCTTGCGGCCGTCGAGGATCGCGCGGACCATCGTGGCGCTGAACAGAATAGGGCGCTCTTTCACAGCAGCTTCGGCTCCTGAACGGCCTGCAACCCCATCAACGTCGCCGCCACCGCCTTCATCGCCGCAATCTCGTGGTCGGCCTTGTCCTGCGACATTTTCTTCGCCGCCACCCATCTGGGATAGACGCTCTCGCGCATGCGGATTTCGCGGGCGACGGCGTCGATTTGTTGCTGGAGGGTGATTTGGCTCATTGGCCGGTTTCCTTTCGCGCCTGTTCGTATGCCGTTTGCACTAAGTGGAATTTCTCAGCATCGCCGCCGTTGTCCGGATGATGCGTGGAGCGCAGACGTCGATATTTATGTTCGATCTCGTCGCGGTCTGGTTGCTCGTGCGCCTCGAAGCCGAACACTTCGCGCCAGCCGCCGGCCGTTTGACCCGGCGCCGGCAGCGCCGTGAAACCGGTAAACGCCCGATCGAGAATCGACGCGCCGCCGTGCCGCTCAATGGCGCGCATGGCTTCGAGCGTGGCTGCGATGGCCGCAAGGTTGTCGGCAACGCGGTCATAGCGGTCGATCGCCATGCAGCGGTGGCCGGCGGAGGGATCATCCCAGTACACGGCGGCACCCGGATCGTCAGGCTCGCGCTCGCCCGAACGCGGCAGGCCGTCGATGCGTAGCCGGACATTGGTCGAGATCACGATGTCCTGCCGCTCGAGCACGCCGAAGCGGCCGAGTTCCTGCAGGATGCGCGTGGTCGCGTCGCTCACAGACAGGTCGCCTTTGCGCATCCAGGACGATCCGCCCGGCTGCGATGAATATTGCCGGACGCCCTTGCTGAATTGCGCGCGCCGGCGGTGAGCTGCCGGCATGCGCTTCCAGCCTTCAGGCCAGCACAACGGGAATGCTTCGATCATTGTTGTCTCTCAGGTGGGAAACGGCCACGCGCCCGGCACTCTCTCCATCCGGACGCGCGAGCCTACTTTTTTGCGTCGACCTCGACCTCTTCGAACACGAGGGCCAGTTGCAGCGCCTTCGTTTTCTGGTCTTCGAATTTGTCGGTGTCGCCGGCGCGTGCCTTCACGTATTTCGTGACCGTGGCCGCCAACAATCCCGACGATTCGGCGACCGCTTTGACGCCGTCCTTGTAATCCTGCGCCGCGTCTTCGGCTTTGTTGTGTAGCTGCACGAGGTGGGCGACCTTCGTCTGCAGCGATTCAAGTTTGATGACCGCTTCCTGCCCGTTGTCGCTGCGGCCGCGCACGCCCTCGGTCGACTTCGCCGTCAGCCTGCGCGCCTGTTCGTCCTTCGTGTAACCCTCGGGGTTTTCATCCGACTTCGGAAAGCCCGGGCCCTTGCCCTTCATCGCGCCGACCGCGTCTTTCTGGAATGCTGCGTCGGCTGCGGCTTTGGCGTCGGCTTTGGTGGTCT
>Ga0181352_1000098_pt1 | contig 39268 bp, 42 predicted proteins | sample Fa13VDMLBSN_FD_130103 | JGI IMG/M metagenome (GOLD analysis project Ga0181352, IMG submission 130103) | Freshwater viral communities from Lake Michigan, USA - Fa13.VD.MLB.S.N | ecosystem: Environmental > Aquatic > Freshwater > Lake | place: USA: Michigan | collected 2013-09-23 | reverse complement strand
TTCAGATTGTGCGGCTTTAGCCGCAGCGTCCGTAACCACGCGCAGCGAATCTATCCGCTGTCGCCCCGCAATTTCCTGTTCCCGCAGCTGCAATTCATCTGCTTTAGCGGCCGAATCTACTGCAAGTTTCTTGTCTCTATATGCAGCGTCTTGTTGCTGCTTCTGTGCTTTAAGGTCCAACTCTTGTTTCTGAAGCTGCAGCAGGGGGTCTTGCATATTCTGCTGGGCCTGCTGTTGTGCAACCATTGCTTTACTTTGCGCAAGAACTTGCGGGGCAGCCTGTGCAAGCAACTTGGATAATTGAAATTCAATTTCTTCCGGCATACCTTCATCAGCATCCGCATGCGGAATAGCCACACCCAGCGCTTCGCTGATTTTGTTTTTGTATGCAAACCCAACGTGTTCGGCAACATGCGCTTCCAACCCGGCAACAAGAGCATTAACGCGCGGATTTTGCCCTACGATCTGCTGGATAAGCGGGTCTTGTTTCATCATCATGTGGACCGCAATATGTGCTTCGTGGTCCTGATATGCAAACGCTTTCACGGGTTTACCGTTCAGGATGTTCTGATTTTCCGTCACCGGGTCCATCGGTTTAAGATCATCTTCCGTCGGCACCAGTTTATCCACATTTTTAATACCCAAAACATTCAACATCTGCCTGTGCAGTTCCGGCAAGTTGTAAATCTGCGGAGCGCTCTGGGATAGTTGAATAACGGCTTGGTACTGCACAATTCGCTGCGTCATCGTCGCCGCGTTGGGGTCGGAGACGGGAATAATCTCCACATGACGATAGTCTTCGTACTTGGCCTTGCGCCCTTGCGGCGCGTCCACGTCATACGGATACTCTTTGTTAGCAGGAGAATCTTCGCGGACAATCTCAGCAATCAACTGCAGTTCTTGCTTGAACGAGTAGTGGACCCGTGCCTGCACAGCCGTCAGGGGCTTGAGCGTCCGCTCCAGCAGTGCGAGCGTTGTGCCAACCGGGGTCTGAGCGGACATGTCCGCAACTTTTAAATCACTGGAAGCAGCCAGCCGTCGGCCTTCATCGATGATCTTGTCCAGCAGCCCAGCCAGCACCTGCGACGGTTCTTTGTAAGGCAACGGAAGAATGTTGTCCCGTATGGCTCCGCTACCCACATCAACGTCCCTAAACTCGCCCGGAGCGATCGGCGTGTCATCCCCTTTGATGCGCAGACCCCTCGACTTCAGCCCTCCGGGCAGATTAGACAGCGTACCTGCATCAACTAACTGGCGGAGAATGGACGTACCCGCCTTGGCGTAACCACCAATCAGGTGAAAGAGACCGAACCCGTAAGGCCCAAACCCGGGCACATACGTATACTGCACGTAGTGCAAACGCTTCCTGCGGTTGTTGTCGTTTTCGCGCCAGTTGCGACGCAGCGACAACGGGATATTGGACCCCACAACGTAAGTCAGGATGTACGGTAGCGCAACACCGGTTGGGTTACCCTCTTTATCGGTATCTTCGTATCCGGGCAAATCAAGGTCTACGCATACTTCGTCAATCACGTATCGGTCGTCGTTAATAGCGGACACGCCAGCTTCTGTGTCCTTGGTCTTGCGAATATCGTCCACCATCCTTGACGGCTCGCCCAGATCGCTATCAACCCAAAACCCGTCGGCCTGCAGCATGGCCACTTCGTTCTTGGTCTTGCGCATGCGGTGGGTGATGCGCGGCGCGGTCTGAAGATCAGAAGAGCCGTAAGGCAAAATGATGTCTTCCGCCGCCACATAAACAGAAGTCTGGCGGTCCAACATCGGGTCTTTGTAGACCTTCTTGAATGCAGCGCCAGATGCTGGCAGCCCCCACAGCATCTTTTCATGCTCGGGGCGAAACTCCGTCATGTTTTCAGTTAGCTGCCAGTTAAGGTCATCAGCAACCCGCGTCGCAGCTTCTTCCTTGTCGCGCGTAACTTTGCCAACAATCTTGGTTTTGACTGGTCCGGGCGCAGGGAACGTTTCCATTATTGTATCTGCTTGAAAACGAATTACCGCTTCAGTAATCATGGGGTGGAATACACCGCACGCACCCGACCATGGCTCGCTTCGCTCTTCGTATTTAAGACCTAACAACTGGATGCCTTCCTTCAGCATTTTTTCCCAGTCCGAGCGGCTATTCAAATCGTTGCGTACATCCCCGGCAACTTGCGAAACAATGGACTCCATCTCCCCTGCGTCGATATACTCAACAAGGTTGGCTCCAAAATCTTCCGAAGTTTCTTTTCCCGGTGTAAGTTCAATTTCAACACCATCTATGCCGATGGATACCGACTCCGGGTCAACGATTTCAATTTCAACTTCCGGCTCCGCGATAGCGGCTTCTTCAACGCCAACGGGGGCTTCGTACAGTGCTTTGTCTATTGCCATGATTTATCCTTAAAAAATGTCTTACAAAACGCCGCCGTCCCATTTCAAGTCTCTGCAGACCTGATTAGCCATCTCAATGAAATTCTCATCGTGGTGGTCGTGATCACACTTGGCGTTGTGCTCTAGTGCTATGTGTATCATTTCGTGCGCAACAATCTTTAGCATGTCCGACAAAGCCTCTGTATCCACATTCACGGTCATTACATGTTCGGGCCACTCATATAATGCGTGATACTTCTTCAGCTTTGCTGCTCTAAAAGTTACCCTACTGGCGGTCGGCAGCTTCACGTCCTTGAACGTCGTCACCTTGAGCAGCTGGTATGCAGCCCGCAAAGCCTTTTCGTTTACAAGAGACTTAGCCATTCCGTAAACTCCTAGTAGTATCCAGCCTGTCTACGCCGCTTGAAGAACTGCGGCTCATCTTTTTCATCAAGATCGGTACGAATAAACCCACCTTGCCGGAAGCGCAGCAGAGCCTGTGTCGTCGTGTCAACATAGTCGTCATGCTCCCCCACCGGGAAGGCTGCCAACTCTTCAATTACATCCCGAGCCCATCGCGTGTCTGGTGCCCAAACCAGCCCACTACTAAACATGTCGCTTACTGCATTTACCCGGACGGTTTTATCATTACCCCGGCTGGGAGAAAACTCCTGCACAGGTATACCCATCGAGCGCAGTTCTTGAATCAACGGGCCGCCCGCCGCTTTCTTTTCAACAATGAACGCGTCTGGGTTCCACGATTTCCAATGGTCAAAGGCAACCTGCTTCAATTCCGGAAACTCCATCCGATCTTTGAAAGCATCAAGCAAAACCAAGCTTGGGCGATTGTTTTCCTCTTCGTTGTACCAAACCCCCCACGTTGTGCAGGCGGAATAGTCTGACGAAGTTTTGGTATCGTGCGCCGTATCCCATGACTGTATCACGTATTCACACGGCGGCGGGTCTTCTTCCGGCCACACGCGCCACATCTCTCGCTTGATAAGCGCCGCCACATCTGCCGTCGGCTGCTGCATGTACTGCGCGTTCCAGAAGCGCGGATCGATAGTTGCTTTGGTTTTCTCCAACTCCTCGATCGGCCACTTCTCGGGCCATAGCGCTTTTCCGGAGGGCAAAATAGCCGGAAACTCAACCACTTCCCACTGATCGGCGTCGGGATTTTTGGTCTGGTAGTTCACCAGCTTGGACGTAAGATCAATCTCACCCCACCGGGTCATCACAACGATGATGGCCCCGCCCCACATCAAACGCTGGCGCGGGCCGGTTTGATACCAATTCCAAGCCTGCTCAAACGGCAGCTTGCTGCCGCTCTTCAAGTCCTGTTCCGAGTGCGGATCGTCGATTACAAGCAGATTAGCACCCCGCCCAGCCAGCGCACCGCCCACACCAACCGCGTAATATTTACCGCCTGCCTGCGTCGCCCAGCTACCTGCGCCCTTTTTGTCGTCCGCCAATTTGGTTTTTGTAAATATTGACGCGTACTCAGGAGAAGCAATCAAGTTTCTTACCCGGCCGCCAAAATCTTCGGACAGCGACGCGGTGTGCGTGGCCATAATTATCTGATGATCCGGGTGCAACCCCAGATACCAAGCCGGCAAAAGAAACGATGTCAGCTCGGACTTGCCGTGGCGCGGGGCAATGTTGATGATCACCCGTTTTTTCTTGCCAAGTGCCACATCCTTGAAGATACGAGCCATGTGGCGGTGGTGCGCGCCGACGCTGTAGTTAGGATAGACCTTCTTGGCAAACTCCAACAGATCGTTTTGGGACGCTTTCACCTCCAGACGCTTGATTCGCTCGTCCAGAAGGCTTAACAGCGCTTCCCCCTCTTCACGACTCTGCGGGGCTGTCATCGGTTTGGGGCACTGTTTCTGTTAGAGGGGGCTCGTTGTCAAGCGTTTCGCCGTCAACAACCTTCATCAAGTGCATGTATTTACCCATGCGCTTGTCAATTTCAGCTTGCAACTCCGAGTCAGACAGCTCTGTTTTCTTCAGCTCGACGCGTTCGGTAAAGAGCGCTACCTCTGTGACTTTACCAAGCAACTCAACTGCTTTGAGTCTTATTTTTGCATCGGGGTGCTTCGATTCTTCAAGCAGTTGTGCAATGCAATAGCCTCTAAGCTCCTTGGCTTGCTCAACAAAAGCCCAATCATAGGCGGTCAGCATGCCTACCAAGTGCTTCACAGCCCCCGGCACTGCGACGTTTGTCAAGGCTTTCTTCTGATCTTCGACGTCAAGTGGCGTGGTGAGCGCGGCGAATGCTTGCTGCGCGCTTTTCTTTTCGGCTTCGTCAAGAGCTTCGTCATCATCGATGCCAAGTTCTTGTAACCATTCGGCTGTTTTCACTTTGCCGTCGATGATTTCATGGGGCGCAATTTTACTATCAGGCGTGAAAGCGCCAGCGGCGGCCAAAATTTCCGGCACGAAATCAGCGTCGCTTGCCGTTACAAGGTGGTCAAACATTTTACTCCGCGCTATATAGCGAATGGGGTTTACGATACCCTCAAGTGGTAGTATACTGCAAGCTCCTTCGTTGTAGTGCCGTTTACTTAGGCACCTTTAATCCCCGGAACCTCCTCTCTGGGGATTTTTTTGACATGCTTTGTCAAAAATTTTACAAAAAATTTTTTGTGTCTAATATTTTACATCTAGGGGTGGTATTTATAAATATTGGAGACAAACAGTGTTATCGCGTCGCTGCCAAGCTGCCCGGCCAAAACGCCTCCCCGCCCCCCAGTGGGGTCTGTTGGAGGGCTAACAGAAGGTTCCAGTTTTCCAAAACACGCTGTGGTATAATAGAAGTAGTTGTTTGGGGGTTCCAAGCGACTGCGCCGCCCCGCCGCTTGCGGGGCTTTCTTGTGGGACTTCGTGTCCCACTTTCTTTTGGAGAATCAACATGACCCAGAAACAAATGCAGCAAGCAGCTGTTCACACGCTGCGCTCGCAGTATGAGCGCAACCACGCTCTCGCTGCTGCCCTGCTTGCGGCGCTCGCCAAGAAATAACCCAACATCACGACAAGGATAAGCAACCATGATGATCGAAGGCCAATATTTTCATGCGCGTGGCGATGCGCGCAACAAGCGCATCGCTGAGCTTTACGCGCTGCTCGATGCCATGCCAATAGCGCGATTCCATGAGGGCGATGCCGAAGTTGTATCCCTCAACGCCGAATTGACTTCACTTGGCGTCCCAGAAACTGCGTGATCGCTGCATGACCCTGCGCCAGCGGGGTCATGCAGGGCATCATGCCCAAAGCAAAAGTGGGACAGTAGTCCTGCTTTCATTTTGTATTAACACACTTAGGAGAATCATCATGCAACTGAAACAACTCGTTCGTATCGCCCTCTCGTTCAAACAAGGCGCTGCCGCGCAGGACAAGGCTGCCACGCAACTACGCAAGGCGTGCCGCAGCAGGGACAAGGCGAAGGAAGCAATGCTGCCGGCAATGGCGAAAGCTTACGGTGCACGCACTACCACAACCAAGTCTGGCGCAGTGCGTTGGGCTAAGGGGTGCAAGGCGGCCGCAGCAGCCAAGCGTGCGCTGAACAGGCTGCTCTCTCTGGCGTATCAGGGTAAGAGCAACACCAAGCGCGCCAAGGCCGATCCGGTTGCCCTGCTGTTGCGGAAGTTTGGCAAGTTGTCAGCGGCTCAGCAGCGCCGCTTCCTGAAGTCTGCCAAGTAATTTGGCAGTTTGTTTGTGAGAGACAGGGCGCGCGAGGGTGTCGGCGCTGTTCCAACCCCTTGCGCGTTCAATCGTAAACGGGACACTTTGTCCCACTTTGTTATGGAGAACGACATGGACTTAAAGACTCAAAAGTTTTTGAACGCGGTTCACGCAGAAATAGCGTGGGATCGCATGGATGAAACAGTTAATGGGTGGCTGACGTGTGACGCCATTACCGTCCAGAAAGGTTGGGAGGAGTTAAAGCCCTTCCTCGAATGGGCGGAGGTGGAAGCCCCGTCATGGACGGAGGTAAAAGCCTCCATTGAGGACATGGAATCGCCAACAATCTGCAACGCGCTGGGAAATCAGACCTTAGCGCACATCGCCAAGGAGATATAAACATGGGAAAGATGAAAGAGTTTGCCCTCGACACCATCGAGGGCTGCATCAAACAAGGGCGTGGCCGCACCACCAGCGCCCGACTCAGCGTCAAGCTCACCACGCTTGGCTTCCCAACCACACCCGACCAAGCCGCCACGCTGGCGCGCAACTTCGGGTTCAAGGTCACCGCGCGCCGCTTCACCTCCGGCGCGGCCAAGCAAAAGTGGGACGTAATGTCCTACTTCATCTCTCACTGATACGTTAATGAGAACATGTCAAATATTTGACATGCCAGACATTTGTCCAGTGCGTCCAATTTCAAACCCCCGATATTGGCGCAAATTACTGAAACAAATCAAAGACGTTCTGTCCACCTGTCCAGATGTCCACATATATATACTCTTTTAGCTTTCTAAATATATATATACGTTTTAAGTGGACGTTTTCCGTCGAAAGCAAGTCGGAAAGCTTAAAGGTCAAAAATAGGTGGACATCCGGACACGCTCGACCTAACATGTTGATAACGCAGAAACATTTACGCCAATATCGGGGGTTTCATTTTGGACGTAGGTGGACACTGATGACACGACCACGCAACACATTGATTAACAAGCACAAAGGAACGGTAAACATGCCTAAAATAATTTGGATGTGCCCTGTTTGTTGTAAAAACTTGGACAGAAAAGCCTTCCTGCGCCCCTTCAAACAGCGTTTAATCGTCGAACGCGCATGCTTTTCCTGCCGCACCGCCACGCTTCTGCGCGACAACTCCGGCCGTGCTATTCAACGTGCGTTGTGGCGTGGCGACATCACCGAACTGGATGCGCGAGCACTCCAGACCAAGCTCAACCTGCTGCGCAAAGAGCGGGCAACCCGGCGGCGCAACAACGTCGTGTCCAAACTGCGCAAGCGCCAAGCTGAAATGAAACGCTACGGCGCTGGGTTGGAGAAGGAACAGGAGCGGCGCGCCAAGATCAGCGCAGCGCTGACCGGCCGCAAGCGCGGCAGCTACATGAAAGTCACAACCAGAATTTGAAGTGGGGCATGGTTTATAAAAGCAGGACGCCCTGTCCCACTTTGGATGCAGCACCCGCAGCACAGCAACACCTTTCACTAACTTACTTTGGAGAATCATCATGCGTATCAAGCATACCTACCAGCACGACCTTAGCACCCGCAACACCCCTTCCACCCTTCAACCCATCCTCACGCTCACGATGCGCCGCCCCATCGCATACTGCGCCGGCAGGATGATCAACCCACCCGATCGCTTCATCAAAATCCTGCGCAAGAGCGAGGCCATACCCGCTTGGAAGGAACCCCACCTGCGCAGCTCCCACACCCTGTAAAGGAGAAGAATGATGAAAAAGGAATGGATGGATGTAATGAAAGAGATGTGGAACGAGGGTTATGCCGTGATTGTGTGGACGCCCGAGGAACTTGGGGATGTTGACCCCGATTGGGTTATGGACTGCTCAATTAGTTACGGTCATGAGTATCTGTTGGGCGAGGAAAACGGGAAGTATCAACAAAGGAAAGGGGGTGAATGATGTTTAAAACGCTGCAAATCGTAGGTGCAGCACTGCTCGCGGTGCTGCTGTCGTGGTTGTTTTTTGTCGTAGTTCTTTCTTTGGAGGTATGAGATGAACGGATACGTGTGCTTCCATAACAGGAAGCGAGTCGAAGTCAGGGCGGAAACGTCACAACAGGCGCAAGCCGAAGCTGCGCGCATGCTACGCGTGAAGCGCCCATGGGAAGTAACCGTTGTGCTGGCCGAGCGCGCTGACGGCAGCGAAGTAATCCACACCGCCGTAAATTAACCAAGGAGAGACAGAATGAAACGACCCCGTAACTGGGAAGAAGCGTTCGATGAAATCGTGGACGAGCACGATGCGCTGTGGGTGTGCCTCGATAACATCGTGGCGCTGTGGGACATGGAGGCATCAATGTCAGAGATCGAGAACGCCATGACCCGCGCCCGAGTAATTCTCAACGAAACCAAAACGGAGCAGCCAGAATGAGTTACGACTAGTGTCAAGCCCCAAACCGGGACACACCGTCCCACTTTCACTTTGTATAAACTAACTACGGAGAATCATCATGTCATTTCAGACAGCAATACACAACCTTCCCACCATCAGCGGTTACCCACAGGCACAGCGCTACTTCAACGAGACGCGCAAGCCGCCACGCTCCAAGCGTTGGGAAGAACACCAGCGCCCGCTGCACACCACATCCGCAACGCACTACCGCATCGAACGCAGAACCACGCTGCAAGGCTCCCCCGAGTTCTACGACTTGATGCTCTACGGCACGTCCATGGTGCGCTACTTCCAACCCGAAGCCGATGGGTCAAGCGTAGTGTGGCTGCGCAACCATAACTCCACGACATCCAGACAGTTTCTGTGGCGTGTGGCTAACTTCAGCGGCCACAGCGTCCGCGAAGCATGGGACACAACAGACCAGCAAGAAAAGCGACAACCCAAACGTCCTGTGCGGATACCATTATCTACTTACGTATCATCAGCCTTCACGGCCGACAACGGCGTCACGGTGCCTTCCAGTTGGAGCGCTGTCCTTACGTTCAAGGACAACGGGTTGGTCTTGGAGCGGTCAGCCCATCGCCCCGTATACATCAAGCGCACAAGCAAGGACGCCACCGCCACGCGCACCGAGTTCATGGACAAACTGAAGCCCTACATTGACATCCTGCTGCTTTCCATACCCTCGGTGCATGCCGAGACGAAGATCAATCGCGACGATGGGCGTGCGTTCAAGGGTATTGACTACTACCCGCGCAACAAAGTTGGTGATCTGCTGCAATGGAGCAATGAGCGCTTGGGTGACATGTCCGAGCCCATGTTCAAGGTGCTGCAGGATATATTCGCGGCGGTCTATAAGCATGCGTTCGGCGTGTGGGTGCAGCGCGAGGTGTCGTGGCAGGATGCCCACAAGTATTTCCACTGGTCAGGTAGCCCCATCCCCGAGCACATGCCCATGCTCTCCCCCGATGCCGTTCGCAGTTCCTTCGAGCGTTACCTGCGCGACAACATCTGCCCCATCCGGAAAGGTGATGTCCCCGTAGACCTCGGGCAGTTTCCCGAGTCTCTCCCCAAAACGTATTATTACTAACGAAGGAGGTGTAAAGTTCTTGACATCTAGTTTCTAGTTAATTATTCTCCCAAACAAACAACACAAAGTGGGACACAAGTCCCACTCTTACAACGAAGGAGTATTACCATGCAGATTCCGACTCTGTCGCATTCGCAAGTCCGTGACCTCATCAAGTCCGTGGGTCACAAGCGCACCGTGATCGTCCTTGGCGAGAACGGCGTTGGCAAGACCAGCATCCAATACGAGCTTCGCCAAGACTCCGCGTTCTTGGGGCACAACGTGCTCGACCCCATCGACTGCACGCAGTTGTCTGACGGTAGCGTGTGGATGCCGGACATCGATCGTGAGGCGGGTGTGTCGCGCGAGCTTCCCAACGAGCGCTTCTGTCTCAGCAAGGCCAACCATCGTGGTCTAGCCGGCAGCCGGCCGTCCATCATCTGCCTTGATGAGTTGTTCAAAGCCCCGCAGTTCATCAAGAACGTGCTCGCACCCGTCATCTTCGAGCGGCGCACCGGCACCCTGCACTACCCCGAGGGCAGCATCATCTGGGGCACCAGCAACCTAGCTGTTGAGGGTCTGGGCGACTCGGTGCTCGCACACCTGCGCACCCGCATGCTCAAGGTCATCATGCGCAAGCCCACCAAGGACGAGTGGAAGAACGAGTTTGCGTATCCGTTCGGGCTGCACCACGCCGTCATCGTGTTCGTTGACCAGAACCCCATCGTGTTCGAGTCGTTCATGGACTACGAGCCGGGCGGCATCAACGCTGGCAAGGACATGAGCAAGTGCAACGTGTATCCGTTCAACCCCCGCATCAAGCAGGACGGATACGTCAGCCCCCGCACATTGCATGCAGCCAGTGACGTGTTGCACACATGTGGCCACCTTGACCACGACACGTTGTTGGCAGCGCTTGCCGGTGCGATAGGTGAGGCGGGTGCCCGCACGTTGATGGCGTTGGTTGCACTTGATCGTGACATCCCGCTGTATGACCGCATCGTTGCTGATCCCGTCAACACTCCCATCATTGACAACCCTGCAGCGCAGCTCATGCAGATACAGCAGTTCATTGTCAACACCAAGTCCCGCGAGGATGCGCAAGCAGTCACGGTCTACATCAAGCGCATGCGTGCGGAGATGCAGTCGCTGTTCGTCAATCAGATATCCAACAGCCCACGCTTGAATACCTTCGCCACCGTGGATGCCTTCCGTTCCATGATGTCGGACAACAAGCTGTTCCTCAACCTGAAGTAACGCAACACCTACAACTGGAGAACCATCATGCTACCTGAACGTGTATGGCAAGCGCAGGACTTGTCCGCGCGCATCAAGGTTGTTCACACCGACATCATGCGGCACCCCGAGTATGCGTTGTTCGCGGGTATCGTGTGCATGGGTGACGTCCGTATCAGCGACAGTTACCCCACCGCTGCAACCAATGGCCGCGACGTGTTTTACGGCCGCAAGTTCTGCGGCGACCTCAACCAGAAGCAGATGCGCTACGTGGTGCTGCACGAGAACGGCCACAAAGCCATGCGACACTGCGTTGAGTATCGGGAGATCGTCAAGAAGTATCCCAAGCTCAGCAACATCGCGCAGGATCACGTCATCAACCTGATGATCGAGGAGTGTGACCCACACTGGCAGTTTGTGCAGCTACCGCTTGACAGCATATGCCGTGATCCCAAATACAAGGGCTGGAGCTTCATCGAAGTCCTGCAAGACCTCATCAAGAACGGCAAGCCAGATGATGACGGTGACGATGGAAACTCGGGCGGTTCGTTCGATGAGCACCTCGATGGCAGCGAGCTTGGCGATGACGAGATGCAGCGTGTCGGCAAGCAGGTTGATGAGGCGCTACGGCAGGGCAAGATTCTGTCCGACAAGCTGCGCGGTCGTGGCACCGGCAACGGCGGCAACCCGCTCGACGCCACCATCCAGCAACGCGAGACCGACTGGCGCGAGGCGCTGCGTGACTTCGTCCAGTCCATGTGCTCGGGTTACGACAACAGCCGCTTCTGCCCGCCCAACAAGCGCTTGCAGCCGCTGGGCTTCATCATGCCCTCACACTTCAGCGAGACCATCGGCGAGTTGATCGTGGCATGCGACACCTCGGGTTCAATGGGCGGCGTATATCCCACTGTGTTCGGCGAGATCGCCCTCATCTGCGAGACCGTGCGGCCGGAGCGTGTCCGCATCATATGGTGGGACGATGGCGTCAACAGCGAGCAAGTATTCACCCCCGACGACTACGACAAGATCGCCGGTCTGATGAAGCCGCAGGGTGGCGGCGGCACTCGCGTGTCCTGCGTTGCCGAGTATGTAGCAGAGAAGCAATACAAGCCTGTAGCAGTGATCTACCTCACAGATGGCTACATCGAGAGCAGCTACACCGTTCCTGACGTGCCGTGTCTGTGGGGCGTGGTTGACAACAAGTCCTTCAAGCCGCGCGTTGGCATGAAGGTTGACATCAGCAGCATCAACATCTAATCAAGGAGATAACGTAATGAGTAAGTTACAGAACAGAAGCGTCACTATTGCCCTCAACATCCTGACCGCATTCAACGCGAATTACGTGATTGTTCTGCCTGACGGCACGCAGCATACGCGGGGCAACATCGTGGTTAAGAAAGCCAAGAAAGAGCAGCCGCGTCGCAAGATGCGGGGCAACCGCAAGTATGGTGATCTGTCATCACATTACCGCGCTTTCATGGAGGACATGATCGTAGGGCAGATCGCAAGCGTCCCCGTCAACGGCTTCAAGCCAGCGCACTTGGCCAGTTCGATGTCCGCGTGGGCTTGCAACTATTGGGGCACGGGGTCAGCAATAATCGCATCGAACAAAGACTGTGTCGAAGTAATGCGTGTTAAATAACCAACCAAGGAGAATCATTATGCAACGCTACAACATTGATACATGCGCCATGCTCGTCGAGTTCAACGCCAGTGTATGGACGGCGCGCAAGCTGGACCGTGGTGTGACTGACGAAGTAGTGCGTGACAAGGGTGCGGCCGAGAAAGGTGCGGCGCGCGTCAACAAGAACCTGCTGGCTGGGCGCAAGGAGCTGGAGGTTATTCAGCAGTTCGTCAGCGAGATACGCAACTTCGTGTATGCCAACACGCTGCCGTGGTCTGACAGCGGGCTGCGCCTGTTGCCGGTCATCAAGTTCCAGAGCTTCAACGCTGACATGACCCAACACGAAGATAAGTATTGGAAACTGTGCGAGGACTTTGTGACAGTGTATCCGTCCTTGATTACTGCACAAGCAATGGCGTTGGGCACCATGTTCAAGCGCGACGAGTATCCGTCACCCGACACCATCAAGGGCAAGTTTGGCTTCAGCGTCAACTACATGCCCGTGCCCACCTCCGGTGACTTCCGTGTCGATGTCGGTGATGCGGCGCAAGCGGAGCTGCAGAAGCAACTGGCAGAACTGGCTGACAAGAGGGTGGAGAGCGCGATGGCTGACGTGCGCGCCCGTATCAGTGACCACCTGAAGCGTATGTCTGACAGACTTACTGTTGACATCGTAGACGGACAGCCTAAGCCGCGTCGTTTCCATGACACGTTGGTAGACTCCGGGTTAGACCTGTGCGACATGGTCAAGTCTCTCAACATTACGCAGGATGCAGACCTTGAGCGGGCGCGGCTGGCGTTAGAGCGCAGCTTGACTAGTGTCAACGTTATTACCAAGAAGAACGGCAACGCGTTGACGGTGGCGGATACGCTGCGCGAGGACATGCAGCAACGCAGCGCCCTCAAGGCGCAGGTTGACGGTATGCTGGGTAAGTTCAACTGGTAAGGACAATCATGGCAACAAAGCTAAATGGTGGTAAAGAAATCGTCCGTGAACTGGCGATTGTTGTGCAGGACGCTGGTGCGCGGGAGTTAATCGTTACGGTGCGCGGGGACGGAATAATGTTCCTGCGTGCCAAAGGGCTGAAGCGCCAAGTCATGTGGAAGTTGGATGCGCTGTATGAGAAAGGTATTAAAGAGGGACGGAGTATCTGATGGCTATGACACCAGAAGGCAAGGTAAAAAAGAAAGTTGTTGACATTCTGAAGGCGGCGGGTGCATATTACTTTTTCCCCGCAACAGGCGGCTTTGGTCGGTCAGGTGTTCCCGACATCATTGTGTGTTTCAAAGGGCGGTTTATCGGTATTGAATGCAAGGCTGGTGATAACACGCCTACAGCACTACAACAACGTGAGTTAATGCGCATCATAGACGCCGGTGGTAGTGCTTTTGTTGTGAACGAAGAATCGTTAAACGCGCTGGTAGATATTTTTAAATAACAGGAGATAACATGAACATGCAACAGATGGCAAAATACGTAGCAGATAAGTCCAAAACCCAAATGATTGCGGCGTTCGTCATTGACGGCCGAATCCGCACCATGACGCTTGACGAGAAGCGATTTGCAAAGATCATGAAAGACTATGAACACCGATGCTTGGGTGTTTACTACTGCGCTCCCGAAGAATGGGTGTATGAAGATGTTGTTGCAGTAGCAGGGCGTAGTTTGCAGTGATGGAGATTTTTAAGATGAAACCCTACTTCATCGACGGGCCAGTAATGGTCAAGCGCATGGCGACAGTAGCAGTGGCGGGATTGTTTGTTGGCGCGGCTGCAGCTGCTGTTGGGTATCGGGTCAATGAAGTTGAACCCGCCGCTCAGAAGGTTGCGCTGTCTGTATGCCCTATGCCCCAGACCGAGGGGGAGATGACTATCTATGTCGTCGAGGGCGGAGTGATTAAGTGTTGGAGGTGGAGATGAAAATAGAAATAGACAACGACACAGCATCTAGCATTGTTCAACAAGAGCTGGTTTCCGTAATGGAGTTGCTGCGTTCAGACCTTCAGAAGCATAAAGACGGAAGGCGATGTGCTGTGTTTAGCACCAACAAGAGGGAGGATGTCGCAGAAATAAAGGCGATGGTAGATGCTATAGAACGTGTGCTCAAATTTTACAGAGAGTGAGTTATGAGCGACATATTTGATATTCTTGATTCGCGAATAGCGAAAAGCCCAAAGAAAAAAGGAAATAGAAAATGAAGATGTTTATGAAATCATTTTTTGAGAAGGAAGCGCGTGAGGTGAAGCCGCCGTTGGAGTATGAAGCTATCTGCATTTCATGCGCCGGTAAGTTGGGTGGCAAGGTGGATCGCTGGCTGAAGTCGAAGTGGACTAACGCCAAGTGTGATGTGTGCGGTAACAAGACTGAAGTAACTAACCCTAAAGAGTATATTTGGAGATAACCATGGAAATCGTTAAGATCATTGCTATCGCTGTTGCTTTTGCCGTTGCTGTTTGGGTTTTGTATATGCTGGTTAAAATGTCTGATAAAGCAAAAGAGGAGCGTAGTAATGAAGCACCTTACAAGGTCGAACCTCCAAAATCTGCCGAGCAGCTGGCCGTTTCCCTCGTTCACAAGCCTATTGAGTGGACATTCGCCAATGCCCCCAAGCCCAAGCGCAAATACACCAAGCGCAGCAAGTATTGGAGCAGCCCCAAAGTCAAAACCAAAATGTCCAAAGCCCGTAAAGCGCGTAAGTCCAGCAAATCTAAATGACATCGAGGAGGCACCGCTATGAGACAGGACAAGCGAGACGAAGCTATTGCGTATCTGCGTAGCCGCAAGAAGTACATCATTGACCCCGGCTGCAAGTTCGTGCCGACAAACGCCGCACATACCGATGTCGCAGAGACGGTTAGGTTGTACCGAATGGAAGTCGAAAAGATCGAGCCCGTACGCTTGGTGAAAGGCAAGAAGAAATGAGCAGACGAGAACTACTGATAAGCGTTTTTAAAAAGCATTTACCCGTCACAAATGACGCAAGGAAAAATCCGGTCGAGTTAAAACCGTTTGCACTTGATGTGTTTTGGGTTACTGCGTTCCCGAAGGCGGATATTGAGGACTCGATGGAAGGGGGGATGGCGTGAACTCGAAGAACTCGGACTATCGGCGGACCGTGGCCAGTATGTATTACCCCTGTGCTACGGCTGCGCAATATGATGAATGGAGGGAACGGGCCAGATTGAGCCGCCCGAATCTTTCTGCATGGTTCTGCACCGACTGCACCCCGCAATACCAAGCCAAGATGAAGGCGCAAGGTAAGTGCGTCAGACCGGAGATTAAATTCAAATGGGTGCGTGAAGATGACGAGGTAGGAGATAGTGTGCACCTGCTGAGCAGTGCTGAACTGGTTGGCTACGTACCTTCAGGAAGAAGTTGATATGCCCAAGGAAAACGAACAAGACAGGCAGCAAATGTTTAACTCCGTTATGGAGGTAGTACACAACTGTATCTGGTCAAACGACGATGACTACGAATGTGATAAAGGGATTTTTGTGCATATACACGATGTAGGGGCCGCGCGTTCTTTACGAGTATATAAATTTAATATGGATAACAAGGAGTCGTTCGAAGTTTTAAAAACAATCGCTATATCCGTAACAGAAAGCGAAGCACTGGCGAGAAAGTACAACTGATGTTTACGCAAATAATGGTGTTGGATTTTGAAACGGCATGGGATCGTAAGGAATACACGCTATCAAAACTGACAACCGAGCAGTACATTCGAGACCCTCGCTTCAAAGCATGGGGTGCCGCTTGGCGTTGGTATGGAAGTAAGGAAACGCCGCAGTGGGTATCGGCTACAGACCTTCAAAAGTTCTTCGACTCCATTGACTGGTCTACCACAGCGGTCCTTGCACATAACGCGCAATTCGACGTGTCCATTCTGTCATGGCGCTACGGCCATGTGCCTGCGTTCATCTTCGACTCGCTTAGCATGGCGCGAGCGTTGCGTGGGGTGGAGGTAGGAAACAGCCTGAAGAAGCTGGCAGAGACGTTTGGGTTGCCGCCGAAAGGCGATGCTGTCCACAGCACGGATGGGATGTTGGATGCTTTGCCGCCGCACGTTGAGCAAGAACTAGCGGAGTATTGCATTCACGATGTCGCATTGTGCGAGGGGGTATTTGACAACCTGATAACAAACTATCCTAAGAAAGAACTGCGCCTGATTGACATGACGCTGCGCATGTTTGTGAACCCGGTGCTGAAGCTTGACCCCTACCTGCTGCAAGACGCCATCAAAGAGGAGAAGGAGCGGCGGGAGGGGTTGCTGGCTAAGCTCGGGGTGCCGGAGACAGACCTTGCCAGCAATGACAAATTTGCCAACGTGCTGCGCCTTATGGGCGTGGAGCCACCAACGAAGATTAGCAAAACAACCGGCAAGCAGGCGTTTGCCTTCGCCAAAAATGATGCCATGTTCCAAGCCCTGCTCAACGGGGATAACGAAGATGTGTCGCTGCTGTGTGAAGCAAGACTGGCTGTCAAAAGTACGTTAGACAGAACCCGCGCCCAGCGTTTTCTGGACATCGCGCAGCGGGGCACCTTGCCGGTGCCGCTTAACTACTACGGCGCGCACACGGGACGCTGGTCGGCAAGCCGAGGCAGCGGCATCAATATGCAGAACCTGAAGCGCAATTCGTTCCTGCGCCGCGCCATCATGGCCCCCGATGGTCACGTGTTGGTGGTGGCTGACCTGTCGCAGATCGAGCCGCGCGTGCTGGCGTGGTTGGCTGACTATCGGGAGCTGCTGCAGATTTTTGCCAGTGGTCAGGACGCATACGCGGCCTTTGGTGCGCAGATGTTCGGCATCCCGGGGTTGACCAAGGACACGCACCCAGACCTGCGCCAGAGCGCCAAATCCGCACTGCTGGGGGCCGGCTATGGGTTGGGGTGGGCATCATTTGCGGCGCAGCTTCTCACCGGCTTCCTCGGGGCACCCCCTATCCGGTACGACATATCTTTTGCTAAACAGCTTGGCGTAAACAAGCAGTATCTCGATGACTTCGTCAACTACGAACCCAACGTGGAGAAGGCGCTGGCCATACCGCGCTTGTGCGGAGACGACGAAATCATTGTGCATTGCGTTGCAGCAAAGAAGATCATTGACCTGTATCGGGAACGTGCGGAGACAGTGCGCGACTTCTGGGGGCTGTGTGATGCCATGCTGATCAGGGCTATTGCTGGTGGGAAAACGTATCAACACAAGTGTTTGACTTTTGAACAGGGGCGCATTCAGTTGCCAAACGGTTTACATTTGCGCTATCCTGCTCTACAAGGAAAGCCTGACGAAAAAGGTCGGGTGCAGTGGACATACGGCGAGCATCACAAGAAGCTATATGGTGGGAAGATCACCGAGAACGTAGTGCAAGCCGTTGCACGCTGCGTAATGACTGACGGCATGCTGCGGATACAGAAACGATATCCCTGTGTGTTGACAGTGCATGATGAAGTAGTGGCGTTGGTGCCCGAGGCCGAGGCCGAAGAAGCCGAGACTTGGTTGCTGGCGCAGATGGTGAAGGAACCGTCGTACATGCCGGGCATTCCGCTGGCAGCAGAAACTGGAGTGGCTGTGCGGTACGGTGACGCGAAGTAAAACCAAAACAACGAAGGAGATGTTCGATGGACACAATCCACATAGGTCGTACAAAGTATTCGCTGAATGCCATAACGTCATTTCCTGATGGGCGGTTGGGTGAGATTGACTACCAACGTCGTTACATCACACTTGCTACGCACGCTTTCAACGGCAGCCGTTTTGCCTTGGATGAACGGGAGCAGGCGTTTTGGCATGAAATTGTTCACGCCGTGCTGCGCGATATGCGCAACGAACTGGAACAAGACGAACGCTTTGTTGACCGTTTCGCCGACAGGCTAACGCAAGTAATTAAACAGGTGTTCAATGGCCATAAGCTGGTCCCACACGTCCCTCAAAGACTTCGAAAACTGCCCCCGCAAGTATCACGAAACGCGGATATTAAAGAAACACCCCTTCGTAGAAACACAGCAAACACGCTACGGAAACGAACTACACAAAGCAGCAGAGCAGTTCGTAAAAGGCACGCCGCTGCCTGAACAGTTTGCCTTCTTGCAACCAACGTTGACCGCATTGATGGACAAGCAAGGAAGTAAACACGCGGAGCTAAAACTGGCTGCTACGGTTGACTACGAGCCGTGTGATTGGTTTGATAAGAGAGCGTGGGTACGCGGCATCGTTGACTTGCTCATATTGGACGAGGAAAAGAAAGTTGCGTGGGTTGTTGATTACAAGACGGGTAGTAACAAATACCCTGACCGAGACCAACTGGACTTGATGTCGTTGCTTACGTTTATTCACTACCCGCAAGTCGAACGCGTCAACGCTGCGTTGCTGTTTGTTGTAAAAGAGAGCGTGACCAAGCATAAAGTTACATTGGATATGCGCGACAACTTGCAGCAGCGGTACCGTGAACGTGTTGCCAGCATCGAAGCTTGCGCTGCCAACAACGTATGGAACCCCAAACAGTCTGGGCTTTGCCCGTGGTGCCCGGTCAAGTCCTGCGAATTTCACCCCGACCATTAAGGAGATAGACATGGCTAAACGAGATTGGAAACACGACTACCAACTGCAGGTTAAACGCGGCGAAGATAAAGACCAGATCGAGCGCCAGCGCGCTCGGCGTATGTATGACAAGAAAGGCGTTGACCGCAGCGGTAAAGACATTGACCACAAGACTCCGATCCGCAAGGGCGGCAAGTCTACCGGCGGCAATCTGCGCTTGCGCAGCCGCAGTTCAAATAGAGGAGATAACAAAACGTGACAGAACAAGTGCCCCTGTTTAAATCAAAGTTCCGAGAACAATATCCGGAGTTTGCGTCGTGGAGTGTAGACGATCTTCTGCTGTGTTGGAAAACACGGTTTGGTAAAGAACCTGTTATATGCACAGGTTCTTATGACAGAACGCAGGACACTCTAAAAATGTCTTACTCGACTGAAGCAGATGAAAAAATTGAGCAGTTTTGGGTAGACCTGAGCCTGTATTTATTTGAAAACAAAGCGATGTCCGTCGAAGGTATTCCCACTACATCAGAACAAGTCATAAAGTTTTCGTTCCATGCAGATCGTTGACAACAAAGCGCTGGTACTGCGCACAAGGTACCCTGACAAGTACGCGGTCATACCGCGCAGCAAGCACGTGTCAGACTTAGGTAACGGCTTGCATGAAGTTGCGGTGTATTGGGGGCTGGACGAAGCGCGAGTGCTCAAGAATCTGGGTGTGCGCGAAGTGCCCTCGCCCATCCTGCGCAGCTACAAATGGCCCGGCAAATACAAACCATTCGCTCACCAGAAAGAAACCGCGTCATTCTTGACGCTGCACCGCCGCGCCTTCGTGTTTTCTGAACCCGGCACTGGCAAAACGCTGTCGGCTCTATGGGCTGCAGATTACTTGATGACCGTGGGGGAAGTGAGGCGTGTGTTGATCATCTGCCCGCTCTCTATTATGCAATCTGCGTGGATGGGCGACATTGCTAAAAGTGTTGTACACCGCACCGCAGCTATTGCTTATCACTCGCAGTCGGACAGGCGCATTGAAATAATCAAGAACGACTACGAGATCGTAATATGCAACTATGACGGCCTACCCATGATCGCCAACGCCATTACGGAGGATGGACGGTTTGACCTGATCATTGGTGATGAAGCCAACGCGTGGAAGAACACCAGCACTCGCCGGTGGAAGACGCTGAACAAACTTTTGAAGCCGGAAACGTTTCTGTGGCTGATGACGGGCACGCCGGCAGCACAATCACCAGAGGATGCGTACGGACTTGCCAAGCTGGTCAACCCTACAGCGGTGCCGCGCTTCGCTACAGCGTGGCGTGACAAAGTCATGCGCCAGATCACCAAGTTCAAGTGGGTGCCAAAGGACAATGCAGATAGCACAGTGTTCGAAGCGTTGCAACCCGCAATACGTTTTACGAAAGCACAGTGCCTTGACCTGCCGCCTGTCATAACCGTCACCCGTGAGGTAGAACTTACCCCGCAGCAGATTAAATACTACCGGATACTGAAAGACCAGATGTTGGTCAGTGCTGCCGGCGAAACTATCACCGCAATCAACGCGGCGGCATCTGTTAATAAGCTGTTGCAGATAAGTGCCGGCGCAGCCTACACGGACACGATGGAGGTAGTGGAGTTTGACTGCAAACCTCGCCTCAACGTATTACTGGAAGCATTGGAAGAAACGCAGCGCAAAGTGCTGGTGTTTGCACCCTACCGCCACAGTATCAACACTATCAGCGACTTCCTTACAGCCAACGGAGTTAGCAACAAGAAGATACACGGCGATGTAACAGCATCCACAAGGTCCATGATTTTCAACGAGTTTCAAACCACGCCCGACCCGCGCGTGCTGGTCATCCAACCGCAGTCTGCTTCTCACGGTGTTACGTTGACGGCAGCCGACACGGTGATCTTCTGGGGGCCCGTCATGAGCGTGGAGACCTACGTGCAGTGCTGCGCCCGCGCAGACCGTCAAGGGCAAACCAGCGACAGCGTTACGGTTATTCATATACAAGGCAGTGAGATTGAGCGACGTATGTTTAAGCAACTGGAGGGTCGGGTACTTGACCATACCGATTTGATCAAACTTTACGAGGAGGAGCTTGCGGATGCAAAAATCCATGTGTAAAATGTTTTACGTGTAGAAAACGGAGGCATAAGGCGTGAGTGTGCCCCGCTGCAGGTTACGCATACTGCAAACAACCGCGCCTGCATGTGACCAAAATCGTCTTCGATGATTCTCCCAATGGGGTGCATGCTGACAGCCGGGAAAGACCGGCCTACTAAACATACAACGAAGGAGATCGACGTGTCAGAAAATGATGTTATACCTATGGACACGCTTGCTAAGGTTTACTTGAAAATTCGCGGCAAGATGCAAGCGTTGACCAAAGAATACGAAGCCGCACTCGCAGACCTTCAGACCAAACGCGACGAAGTCGCCAGCGCTATGCGGGACAACATGAAAGCACTTGGCGTCAAGTCAGTTCGCACTGATTACGGCACTGTGATCATGAGCATCAAAACCCGCTACGAGACGCATGACTGGGAATCGTTCCACAAGTTTGTTGTACAAAACGACGCTGTTGATCTTCTTGAGCGGCGCATTGCGCAGAAGAACATGGCCAAGTTTTTGGAGGACAACCCGGACTTGCTGCCGCCCGGGCTCAACTCTGATTCGAAGTATGAAGTAACTGTTCGTAAACCTACCAACTAAGAGGACACTATGGCCAACGAAGTAGCCACTTTTAACCCCACTCAACTCCCGGCGTTCGCGCGCAAACGCGAAGGCAAGGGCATGCTTACCAAAGCTCTCGCGGGCGGTGGTGGCGGTGGATTCCCGCGTCGCATCTCAATCAAAGGAGGTGTGTTCCGTCTTATTGCTGACGGCAAAGAAATCGCGCAGATCGATGATCGTTATCTTGACGTTGTAATTGTCAATGCAGCACCCACTGTGCAGCGTAGCTTCTATGCTGCGAAATACAGCGAGAACGAGAATGCAGGGCCGTCCTGCTGGTCAGAGAATGGTGAGGCTCCAGACAGCAACGTACCGTCCCCGCAGTCCGCCACGTGCGCCAACTGCCCGCAGAATGTCAAAGGTAGCGGCGAAGGTGACACCCGTGCTTGCCGCTTCTCGCAGCGCATTGCTGTAACCCTTGCGAACGATATGGATGGTGACATCATGCAGGTAGTCATTCCTGCAAAATCGCTGTTCGGTAAGGAGGAGAACGGTAACTTCCCGCTGCAAGCGTATGCGCGCTGGTTGAGCGCTCAGAATATCGAGCCCAACGAAGTCATCACCCGTATGCGTTTCGATACCAAGGCAGAATCGCCGAAGCTGTTCTTCAAAGCCATGCGTTGGCTGACGGACGAGGAGTTCGAAGGCGTGTCCGCGCAGTCGGAGTCGGACGCTTCCAAGAAGGCTGTTGCACCTACGCAGTATCAGCCGTCCACTGCGGCGAAATCCAAAGCTGCTGCGCTGCCCGCGCCGACTCCGGCGATGGATGATGACGAAGAACCGGCCCCACAGCCCAAAGCAGCCAAGAAAGCTAAAGCCAAGGCCGAGGTTAAGGATGAAGAAGTAGACGAACCCACTGTGCGCAAGGCCGCCGAGACGCCGGCACCGAAGTCAAAAGCGGTTGCTGCGCTCGTGCAGGAATGGGATACCGACGACTAATGAAACAGGGGGCTTCGGCCCCCGCCCTTAACCATGACAAATACAGAAGAAACCGTTGAGACTTACACGCTTGACCCGCTAACTTTGTGTGAAGAACTGCGCAAAGAAACAGCACGTTTGAAAATTTCCGTAATTCGAGTTGCCAAGGCTACCGGCGCTACGCGCCAGACTGTCTACAACTGGTTTGTTGGAAGCCCGGTTGCGCCGTATTACCGCAGCCGCGTTGCTGACGTTATTGAAATTCTCAAAGGCGCACAGACTGCTGAACAAGCTTGGAGAAAAGCGTGCTCTCGATTCAACATAAAAAACTGAAACAACGCAGATAACCAGAGGAGAGGTTCATGACACCGCTTGATTTTATAGCGGCTGTGGTTCCGTCCGCCGGTTATTTGTGCATAGCGGAACTAAGCACCAAGAAGAAACAACACGTTTTCGTACAAGACGTAAAAGAGTTCGCGCCCGCGTTGGATGAATTCAACGCCAAAAACTTTGATACCTATTTTGCGCTGGGCAGCTTTGTCGAGAGCGGCAGTCGCACTATCAGTAACGCACTCTACATGCGCTCTTGCTTCATGGATATCGATTGTGGTGAAGGCAAAGCTTACCCATCAAAGCAAGCTGCCGCTACTGCGCTGGACGAGTTTCTGCAAAAGACAGAGCTGGGTATCCTTGGCAATCCATGGGTAGTATCTTCCGGTGGCGGGCTACACGTATATTGGCCGTTCACGGACAACGTGCCCATCAAAGAGTGGCGCAACGCGGCCGAAGCGCTCAAGCTGCTTTGTAAGAAACACGCACTGTCTATTGACTACACCGTTACTGCTGACGCTGCTAGGGTTTTGCGGGTGCCGGGCACCAGCAACTGGAAGAACAAGACCAATCCCCGCAAGGTCAAGATTCTGTCCACAGGCGCACACTTTGACTTCGGCGCATTTATCAAAGCAGTAGGTACGGGCGCAGCACCTGCGGCGGCAGCGGAGCCGCTATCTCTGATACCCGGGCAACGACCCAAGCGTAGCCGTGAGAACGCCACACAGATCAAGCTGGTGGAGAACAGCGTAACAGTTTTCAAAAATATACTTAACAGAACAGTCAATGGTAGCGGATGCGCGCAACTTGCGCACTACATTGAGAACGCTTCCGACGACGGTATGGAGCCGTTGTGGCGGGGGTTGCTGTCGCTGGCCAAGTCTTGCAGTGACGGGGAGAAAGCGGCGCGCAGGTTGTCCGCGATGCACCCCTACGACGAAAACAGAACTGCCCAGAAGTGGCGTGAGATCAAGGGGCCCTACCCCTGCACCAAATTCAACAGCGAGAACCCGGGGGTATGCACGGGATGCCAGCATTGGGGCAAGATCACCAACCCGCTGTTTCTGGGCAGGGAGCTGGCCACTGACAACGCCGCAAAGGAAATCGTGTTAGAGCCGGCAGCGGAGCCCAACCTTGCCACGCCTACGTCGGTCGTAGTAACCCGCCCAACCCCACCGCGCGGCTTCTCTTACGGCAAGAACGGGGGTGTCTACCGCGAAGTGGAAACGCAGGATGAAGAAAAGAACGTCATCAAGAAGCAGGTGCTGGTGCTTCCGTACGACTTGTTTGCCGTAGACCTGCTTAACGTGGCGGGGGAGCACGTGGTTTACATGCTGGCAATGCGCCCTGAAGGCACAGTCAATATTACGCTGCCGCAGAAGGCCGTGGTCAGCAAGGACGAAACGGTCCGGGCGCTGGCTTCGCAGAACATCATCGCCTCTTACGGGGCGGGTAACGACAAGAACCTATTCGACTACGTCCGTGGTTGTGTAGAAGATACTTCCACAAACAGGCAAGCCATACCGGTACCGACTAGCTACGGTTGGCAGGCTGACGGCGGCTTTGTTGCCGGCGGCAAAATATTCATGGTGGACAACACCGTGCGCCAGATACCCATGCCGGGGTTGGAGAACGTGACATATGGGTGCCAGAGTAAGGGCACGCTGGAAGCGTGGCGCAAATATGTCGATATGCTGGTAAGCCGCAAAATGTGGGACGTGCTGAGTATCGGATGCGGGACGGGGTTCGGGTCGCCGCTGATGGAGTTCTCAGGGCTGGACGGGCTGACATTCCACGCCGGCTCCACGCAGTCCGGCACGGGCAAGACGCTAGCGCTTAGCTTGTCATCATCGATCTGGGGGCACCCACGTGACTACCGCGTCAACAAATCTACGTCGCCTGTTGCGCTGCAGCAACGCGCAGGGTTGCTCAAGAACTTGCCCTTGATTTCGGACGAGATAACCAGCAAGAACAGGCGGGACTTTGAGTGGTTTCCAGAGTTTGTTTTTGACATGGCTGAAGGGCGCGGCAAGGAGCGGATGGAGAGCGGCGCGAACAAGGAGCGCATCAACACCTCGGTCTGGTCACTTCTGATCGTCGTATCGTCCAACACCCACGTAGTGGACTACATGACCGGCGGGCGTAAGCACAGCAGCGAGGGCGAGCTGCGCCGCATGCTGGAGTGGATTGTCAACGATAAGCTGACGTGGGACCTTCACGAAGTCGAGATCATCAAGTCCCTACGCTTCAACCACGGCGTGGCCGGCAACGTATATGCGCGCTGGCTGTCGCTCAACCGCGCGACTGCAATGGCCGTCTACCAGCAGGTGTATACCAAAATCCGCGATGACTTCAACATGAGCAACGACGAACGCTACTGGCATGCAGGCGTGGCGGCGTGTATCGCGGGGTGCATTCTGGCAGGTCCCAAATACGCCAACATCTGCACGCTACCCATCCAACCCCTGATTACGTTTTTTAAGAAGCTCGTAGATGACGCACGCAGCGTGCTGCGCACCAGCGCCCGCAGCGCTGAAGATGTGCTTAACGCCTACATCCGTGAATACTACGGCCGGTTCGTCAACGTGCGCGTAGATGAAGCGTCAAAGACACTGTATGCGTCGATTGGGGATAGCCGGGTGATCGATGAGTCCATCACCCGCACGGAAATTTATGGGCGCGTGGAGCGGGGGGTTACCCCGGGATATGTAAACTTCTTCATAGAAGAAGCACTGCTCAAGAGTTTCTGTTCCAGTATGTCGTATGGTTACGCGGACATGCGCAAGGAGTTGGAGAAAAGCTATCGTGTGGACTACACCAAGAAGGACATGCTGGCCAAGACCAAGGGCCCACAGATGCGCGTCAACGCCATCAAGATCAGCCGTCCAGAGTCAGAACTGCTTGAGCTGAACATTGATGAAAAAGCACCTGAAAGTCCACTACCCGTGGGCGCAGACCCCACCGGGCTGTAGCTTCTTCGTGCCGACGTTGGCCCCCCACAAGACAAGGCAGGCAGGGTTATTGGCGGCCCTGCACTGCCGAGTCAAAGCGGTTGCTGCGTTTGGTATCAGGGATGGGAAGCACGGCGTCCTGTTTACTCGGAAGACTGGCGGATGATGTCCCGGTAGTCGGCGGCAATTTGAAGCTTTAGTTTGCGCAGTTCCGTCAACTCGTCCCGTTTTTGTTCTGACGTCATATCGGGGTCGCGTTTGATAGCTTCCTCGGCATCACGGATGTCTTTCATTTCCTTGCGGAAGTCCGCTACGCTGTCGGACAGGGCGATGCGCCCAGCTTCCCGATTGATATAACGCTCGGCTTCGGCATCCCGGCCTTCTTCCATTAGTTTGTTGTATGTATTCCGCGCCTGCTCCGCTTTCCCCATTTGCTCATAGACATAATCAATGACGCGGTTACCGTCGTTAGGCTGCATCAAACTACCAACTACGGGGAGCTTTGACGCTTTCATTTCAGGCGACGGCGGAGTGTTTGGATCGCGCAGTATGGGGTTCGCAGCTGACATGACAGCCACCGCAAGTTGCGTACCCACACCCCGCACAAACTGGTCAATTTGCACCGGAGACAGCACCCCCTGTCCCACGGAACTGAGCACTTTGGCCAACTCGGTCGTGTCGTCTTTGAAACGCTCCGTAGGATCAAGGCGCTGCATGCGCGCAGTTTCCACATCCGCGCCGGTAAACAAGTCTTTGCCAGTAGCCAGTTCAATAAACGGCTTGCCTACCTGCGGGGTTAAGTTGGGCACCGACTGCCATGCAAGTGTCGCCAATCCTTTGGCGATAGGGGCACCTTCATCGGTACCAAAAGCAACATTCACAACCGCTTCAGGAATTGCTTTGAACAGCAACCCGTATTCGAACGGAATCGGAATCCTAACCGGTTCATCAAGTCCGGGCACGCGCACAAACCAGTTTGCCAAACGTTGTTCTGGCGTAGCGTTCTTATAGGCTTCGTCATCTTCCATCAGCGCCGCATAGAGCATCGTCATAACGGCCATACCAATACCCCGGCGAACAAACTTGTTTTTGATATCAAGCCGTTCTTCATAAGGCATGCGCCCACGCGCCGCACGGTAGGTCACGTTCAAGCTCTGAAGCTGCGTGTTGAAGAACGGTATCAGCGTGTTGGCAAAGTACACGGAAGGTGACATACCGCGCCGGTTAAAGTCGATGATGTCGTTGGTCGCCAAGAACGCATCAAGGTCATTAAAACCCATGCGTTTGTAGCTGTCATACGCAGACACCCGGGTGCCCACGTCGGCGTACATGCTCTTGGACTCCAGCCACGCCAGTGCGGTAGACAAGTTACCTTTGCCACCGGTAACGCCCCGAAGAATTGTGGACATGCCCTCCAGTCCTTCGCCGGCAAGCAACTGCCCACCCAGCAGCCCGCGCTCTTCCAGTTCTTTGGCCGACGGGCTCTTCTTGATCATTGCCTTGACTACGTTGCGCACCGGATCAAATATCGGATTAAAATCCGCACCGGACGTGCCGTATGCAGACAACGAGTCGCGCATAATTTGCCGAACCGGATACAGCGGGTTCAGCACCACAAAGCGGCGAAGCAGTTTAGCCGGCGCACCCAACAACTGCAGCGCTGCCGGGAACGTTGTTTTGACACCCTCCAGACCTTTGACGAGAAGCTCGGCCGGGATGTCTTCGAAGATGGTGCCTTCGGTTTTTACAATAGCGTGTTTCTCTACGCCGTTCTCCATGAAGCGAATGGTCAGGGGAGACGCCGGTCCTGCTTTGGGGCGAACAACCATACCCCCGCGCCCAGCTTCTAGCATGCCCAGCTTGCGCAGGGTATACACCACGTTCTTGGTCGTGATATTGCGCAGGGCCATGTCCGTCAGCATGTGCGTGTTTTGGATAGAACTGGTAAACACGTCTTGGATGGGCTTATCACCACCCACCAGTTCGTTCAGATACGGTTGGTCTTTCAAGTTGCCGATCGTAATCGGCGCGCCTTCGGAACCAATAAACAGTTTGACCTCTCCGCCCATCTGCCGGTAGAACGGGATGTAGTCCTTCTTGCGTTTCAGGTCTGCCGCAACTTCTGGGCTAATACGTCCAGCCTGCACAGCGAAGTCAATCAAACCGGCGTTGTAGGCGTTGTACTCCTTACGCGCTTTCTCAAAAGCCGCAGCAATCTTGGGCTGCGACGCCACATCCTTCTCCACACCGCGCAGCTTTTCAGCCGTCAACAGGGGCTGCCCGTCCTTGTCTTTACCGTAGTTGAGCGCTTCAACGCCGATACCTTCGTTCTTGACGCGTTGCGCAGCCAGCCACAGGGTAAACACCCTACCTGCTTCGTCGGCATTCATGCCCGACTCGCCCAGCGCTTTGAACATTTTTAGCAGGGTGGGGTTGTCTTTGCCTTCTTTGTTTTGCACCATCCAGTAGTTGGCAGCACCTTCGGTAAACTTCTTCAGTTCCAGCGGGCCGTTTGCAGCCACGTTGCGGGTAAAGTTCATCCGTTTGTCGTGTGCTACAAGGTAGTAGCGCGCTTGGCTCGCTTCCAGTTCCGAGATTTTCTTGGTAGCCACACCCTTTTGCAGCGCTGCCAAGAACGGGGCAGTCCTGTCAATAAACTGCGTCACGCCAGTCAGGCCCAGCACGTTACCCTTGACGGTATCAATGGCCGATTTTTCCTGTGCCACGACGCGTTGCAAAACTTCTTTCGATGTGTCGCTCATCCAGTCAAGGTCAGACGAAGCGCCGTCACGGAAGACTGCATTGCCATCAGGGGAGATGTAGACCCCGGGGCGGCTGTTCTTGAGCTCGCGCTCCGCTCTGCTGATCAGGGCCTGTATCTGCTTGGTGTCTTGCTTGGCCAGATCAGACAGACCGCTGTTGCGGAACCATCCACGCACAGCGCCAACCATGTCCCGTATAAACGTCTTAACTTTTTCCGCAAAGGTGGGGGCGACGCGCCGTCCTTCCGCAGCCCGGGCGATAAGCTCTCGGACAAATGTAGTTTTAAAAGCATCAGAAAAATCTTGTGTTGCGGCGGTTTCTTTAGTTTCCTGTTTGGACGCTTGCGGTTTTACCAATGCAGCAATGTCGGCTGCGGCAACATCGTAGGCCCGTTTGATATTAGCTGTTAATGTCTTTACACCTTCTTTTTCAACAGCTTCTTCTATCAAAGATGCCGTGACCCAATCTTCCCCTTGATTTGTCCACGCTTCGTAAAAATTTTCGCCCCCAATTCTATACAGCGTAGTATGCAAAACATCTTTTGCTTCTTCTTGCAAAGACGAAGGAAGCATTTTTACTATTTTTTTTACCCACTTATCGGCTTTTCTCCACGCATCGTAGAGATCATCAAGGGCAGCTTTAGGGTCGGTTATTTCAAATGCTTTGCTTACGTCTAAGGGCATTACGGGTTTAGCAATCGCAGCACCCGCAGCCTGCAGTAAACGCCTACGAGTCATGTTTACTTGCGGTTTTGAAGCCCCCAACGCTATTCGCGCCGAAGCAACGTCCGGGTAAACACCCAGCCCCACAGCCACCTCGGCTACGTGATCCAGACCGCGCCCAAACAGTTTGTCCGTAAGCGCCTGCACCCCATCCTTGCCGAGCACCATGTCAGCGCCGTAGTGGCCGATCAGTTCGTGGGCGATGGTTTCCTGCAGGTCGGCCGTAGATTTGTGCGCCTCCCCAATTACGATAACCGTGCCGTCTGGCATGACCGCGCCCTTGGCTGCAGTGCGGCCGCTACGCTCCAGTGCTTTCCTAAAGGCGGCGGGGGCATCGACTAGTGTCGGGGCGTAGACAAACTTTATCCCCTCCGGCAGTGCTTTCTGCACCCGGTCAGCAACGGTTTTGGCTTCGCCAGCATCAACCCCGGTGTCTGCGTCGGTGGCGTCGCGGAAGTCTGTTTCCTGTTCAGGCGGAAAAATAGCCGTTTCTTCTGTTATGCCTGTGCGCAGGGGTTGTAGAGTGCGCTTACCGGCACGTCCTTCTGCAGATAGTGTATCTCGCACGGCGCGGGTCTGCGCCACTGCCGTCTTTTTAGCATTGCTTGTTATGACGAGCCCCGCATCGCTCAGCGTCTTGGTCATTTTTGCCAACGTCTCTGCGCCACGACCTAACAGCGCCCGCACTTCTTTTGCGCGTTCAAGGGCTTTCTTAGCACTGAGAAGGTCCGCCTCTCTTTGCCTGACTTTTGCCGCTTCCGCCCACGCTTTACCTGACGCCGTATCACCAAGACTGGCGACTTCAGCCGCCGCTTTTTTGGAGCTTTCCAAAGCTTCCGTAGCTTTTGCTACATCAGCGGTGCGGGCTTTTATATTTTCATTTGTACCAAGTTTACGATCCTCGGTAGCTTTTGTTACTTTGGCTGCAAGCGCAGCTCGTTGACGACGCAACTTTAACAGTATTTCTTCTTGCGCAGCCTCCTTAGCACGCTCCTTTGCGGTTGTACCAGTTTCAATATCCGTTTGCGCCGCCTCTATTTCCGATAAATCCATCGGGCCTTCCAGCATTTTCTGCTGGTAAACGACCCCAATGGTCCGCTTGATTTCTTTGATCCGCATGCGCAGCTTTGCCGCAGCGCGTTTCTTCGGGTCTATTTTACGTAGCTGGTCTTCAAGGTCTGCGACTTCCTTCTCTTCTTTAAGCGTAAGCGTCTTCTTGGGGACGCCGCGCAGACCTTCAGACCCTTTAATCTTTCCTTGCGCGATATCCGCCAGCACGTCTTTCACACGCCTAGTCTCAGCAGCACCTGCTTCTTCTGTGCGGCTCATACTAGCAGCTAAGGTATCAAGAAATTTCAATACCCTTGCCCGCAAAGCTTTTACGCGCTGTTCCTGAGCCAGCGATGCTTCTTGTTTCTGAAGCGCCTTTAGCTGGTTCCTAAACGGCTTCAAGTCCGCTTTGGCCTGTTGCAGTATGGCGCTTTCTTTCCGCAGTTTCTGTCTGTAGCTCTCACGCGCTACTAATTTTCTATACGCGTTTGCAAAACGTACGTTACCTCGGGCTTCAGTCTTAAGCTTAGCAACATCCGCGTCAGATAACCCCGCCGCAAACTCCATGTCCGCAAGCAACTCCAAGTCCTGCCTAGCGTACCCGCGCCCTTTAATAGTGTCGGCAAAGTCTTCAGCCAGTATGTCATCAATACGCTTTAGCTCCGTGTCTATCGCATCCTCGGTTTCTGCAACAAACCTTTCTTGTGTCTCAACACGTTCCCGTATATTTGCAAGAGCGTCGCGGGCGGCTTGCTCTTCTGAAGTTATTTTTTTAGCGAGAGGGCGCGTATCTTCAGGGGTTACTACTTGCCCCGCCGGAACAAACGTGGTTGTTTTTGCTTTTTTTTGTGCTTTCGCCTCTGCTGCCTGCGTATCACGCTGCACAAGTTGGGCCACACGGCGCTCTGTCTGCGCTAGTTTGTCCGTTACTGCCGCCAGCTGTGTGCGTAGCACTTTCAAATGTTGTTCGGTGCTTGCGCCAAATTTTACGTGAGTAATCTTACCCAAGCTGGCCAAGCTGCTCAGCCGTATATCTGCTTGGCGCTCTGTTTTTTGTTCTGCTTCAACTTCAGCAATTTCGGCTTTTAGTTTGTCCTGAAACGTGCGCAGGCTGATTGCCCGTTCTTTGAGATTGCGCTCCGCCGTATCTTTTTTGTAAGACCTCAGTTTTTCCCAAAAGCCTTTAACCGTCGCCCGTCGTGTCGCGGCTTTCTGTTTCTCCGCTTTCTCGGCCTGCTTTTCCGCCGCTAATGCAGCGGCTTTTTGCATCAATGCTTTGGTCTCTTCCTGCCGCTGCGTTTTCTTAGCCGCAATCGTGGCTGCACGCTTTGCAACAGCCTGTTTTTTCTTGGTGACCTCGGTAATAGACCCCGGGAACATCTCCCGTTGTTTACCGCTAAGATCGGGCTCCGGCGCAGCTTCCGGTTCCGCAGCCGCTTGTTGCTCGTCATAGCGCTGCGAAAGCACTGCAGCAGACTGCTGCGTAAGCCCGAACGGACCAACCTTCTTCTTAGGCTTGGTAGGCTTAAACTTCTCAACCGCATTATTGATCATACGATCAACGCCCTGTTGCAGTCGCGCCAGCTCCCCCTCTTTGGTATCAGCAATGGTCATGCCGCGCTCGATCGCCCCTTCCTTACCAACCCCCGCTTCTTTCAGTGCCGTTTTAAAGGCACCTGCCGGTTCACCCGGCTTTGCGTTATTTGTGATGCGCCCCAACCAAGCGCCGATCTCTTCTTCCAGCTGCTGCTGTGCTTCAACAGGCATTTCCGCGCCCATTTGCTGAACACGCTTAACCGCTTCCATGCGAGCTAGAAGAGCTACTTGCTTAGCCCGCAATTCTGCGGCTTTACGGGAAACGTCGTTTTTGTCGTCCCCTTTACGCAACGAGTCAATCTCATTACCCCAGTTAAACATCTGGGTCTTACGCTGCTCGGCAAACTTGTTGATGTCCGAAGCACGTTTGCGGATCGCCTCTTCACTCTCCTGCTTTGTCTCTTTACCGGCGACTGTTTCAAACACGCCAGTCAGCCCAGCTTCTGCAGGGCTCAGTTCTTGGGCGTATTGTCTTGCAACGCTTTGCAGGCGTCTCAACTCCCCAATCGTGGCTTCGACGCCAACAAGCTGCGTGCCCGCCTTGGTCAATGCGCCATCCTTAACCAACTCCATATTTGGGAACTCATTGTTGCGCGTACTCATCAGTTCTCGCAGTCGCGCTTCAATCGTTGGCAGAGCCCGTTGCGCCTGCTCCGGTTGCGAAAGATCAATACCCCCACTGGGCAAGCCCAGCAGCGATGCTACCTGTGTGGTGATTTTTCCCGAGTCAATGTTAGCCTGAACACGTTCAAGATACTTACGCCGTACGTCCGTCTCACGAAGCTTGATGCCTTTACCAATCAAAATGGCTTCAAGCGGAGCTTCTTTAGCCAACACTTCAGCCCGAGCCCCGGCTTGCTCCAACCCGGCTTCCTCCGCTCGCTGTTGACGTTGGGTGTTGAACACGTCCCGCGCTTGTTGCAGTCGCGCTTCTTGGGCTTCAGTCAGTTGTTCCAGCGCCTGTTCACCAAAAACTGCGCCGCTTGCATACTCGCCAGATGCAATTCCTTGTTGCTGCAACGCGTTAATGTCTTGATCTAAGGCGTCTATCTGATTCTGGATGTATTTTGCGCGGGCACCAGACGTAGTTTTCTTTTGATCTACAAGCTGCGCGCGTTGTCCTTGAAGCTGTTCCAGTTTCGCAGCAACTTCGGGCGGTACTTCTGGTTGCGCAACTTTGGGTGCTACTGACGGATACGGCTTTGCTTCCATTTCTTCGGCAAACAACCCGGCTTGCCGTTCAGCGCGCTGGCCGGCTTCCCGCTCCAGCGGGGTACCCGTAGTCTCTGCAAGCTGTTGCTCTAAAGTTTCAATACGAGGCTGCAGTGCTGCGGCTTCGTCGTAATTGCCTTTGCTGTTGAGCGTTTTCTGGCGGTTGCGCAGAGATTGAAGCTGCCCCACAACACCGCGCGATGCCACGCTAAGCTCGTCTTCGGATACGCCAAGTTTTTTGCCTTGCTCTTCAAACGCATCCAGCGCAGCTTTGCGCTGCTGCTCCAACCGACCAAAGTAGCTGATAGCCGCTTGGTTATTCATTTCTTCCGCTTGGGCTTTCTGCGCGCTGATTTGCTCAAGGTCATTCAGCGCCCGGCGGTAGTTCATTAGGAATTGCTGTTTGTCTTGTTCGGTAGTCGCTTCAGGCCGCGCCGTCAGCGGCGTAAACCCACCACCCACTTCCCCAAACAAGTCGGTCTGCGTGCCGCCGTATTCTCCAAGCTTTTTAATTTGTTGCAGCTTACGTATTTCTTGCCGCAGGGCATTGGCTTCGGGCGAGCCGCCACGTTGTTGTTTACCCAGCGTTTTTAGGTCTGCCTTGATTGCTTCAATTTTTTGATCTGCAGCCGCTACTTTGTCTGCTGTCACTTCTCCCGGGAGCGCATTAAACGCGTCAACCACGGCTTGCTTCTCCGCAGCCGTACGTTCTTCCTCCAGCCTCTGGGCCCGTTCCGCTGCACCTTTGGGCGGCGCACGACGACCGGCGACGGCGTCCACCAAGAACTGCACAATGGCACCAGCACCAACTCCGTATGCGGCCTGTTCTCCAACGCCTTCAATCAGTTCTTGACTGGGCTTGTATACCCCTTTAGCAATCAGGTTCTGCGCAATGGCAGATGCGGCTTCCTGCGCGCCTTCAAAACCACCGGTAACCAGCGCCCTTTTGACCCGCTCCAGAATCCCGCCTTTAAGTTCGTCCGGCATCTTACGGAAAATGCGCTCAACCGGAAGCATCTCGGCCAGACCCGGAACGACGCCAGCAGTAGTAGCGGTCTGAATCTGTTCCGGGGTAGCACCCGCAGCAACAGCGCGTTCACGGGCTTCGCCAGCGCCCATAGCGCCAGCCACCGGTGTAGTGGCTGCAAGTTGAGCAACCCGTTGTGCGCCTTGAGCCGCGCCAAGACCTTTGGCTGCCAACCCCGCCGCGCCGCCGGGGATAAGCAAAGTACCCATAGAACCCACGGCTTCAGCCAGTTTAACCGGGATGGCTTCTTCGTAGCCAGCGGCTACGGACGGTTTGAACCGTTCAGCCAGACCCTTGATACCTTCCCGGGCAGTCCTTTCAAACCCGGTTTCCGTATCTCCCGGCAGCAGCGCTGCAGCGCCAAGCGCCGCGCTTTCAAGACCGCCAACAAAGCCACGGGGTATTGCTTTCAAAGACTCTTGGACGTACCCGCCCATAGTGGGTTCGGGGGGTTTTTTCCCTGCTTCAGGAAATTTTGCCAACAACGCTCGCACGGCGTCTTCTTTACTCGCTCCGGAAGGGCCTTCTATTTCGTACGTACGTCCGTTTGGAGCAGTAATTTCATAAATCGGCATTACTACCTCCCGGTTTTTTCTCTAATCGAAAATTCGTTTAGGTTTAACGGAGCAGCCGGGGCAGTTGAGGCTGTAGCAAGATTTGCAATACCCCCAAATGCTTGTACCCGTTTTTTAAATTCTTGCTCAGCCAAAATTGTTTTTATTTCTGCTTTTGATTTACCGGGGTACATTTTTTGATAATCTCGATATGTAAGCGCGTTGCTCAACTGTTTATCAATATCGTCGCTAACTTGATTGCTAATGTTTGCGGCAAGCGCAGGAGTTATCTGTCCTTTATTACCGCCGTACGCTCTTACGTACGCCATATGATATGCGTAATCAAGATTATTTTTACGCTCAGTTTCAGAAAGTTTTTTACCTTCCATTGCCAAGGCAGCTTCGTGCCGGGCGTTCATGCCTGCAAGGTCTGCTGCTTTAAGTTTACGATCTTCCGACTTGTCCATAAGCCTTGCGCCAAGCTCGTAGTCACCCTGCTTGAACGCCATCTCAGCTTTTGCCGCTTCCAGATCGCTTGCGCGTTTCTCACGCAGTGCTGTCCGCTGTTCCTTACCAAAGGCAGCGCCAGCTTCGCCAGCTGCACCAAAGGCAGCGCCCAGAGACTCAATACCCTGACGCCCGGATTTGGAAAGCTCAGCCGCAGCACGCAGCGCCGCAACGCCCTTGCTCTCTTCGCGCATACCCGCCAGTTCTTTTTCCCGTTCTGCAGTTGCTGTCTGTTGCGCACGACGAAACGCTTCACGCGGCTCTTGCATATACCCGGCTGCTTTTTCCGCATATTGCCGTATCATTTCATCTTCTGAAAGAGGGGCTGCTTGAGCGCCAGTAGCCGTGGGATAGATCGACGAAGGCCCGGAACCTGCAGCATCTGGTTCTTGTGCATAGCGGCCTACGGCAATACCGCTGTCTTTAGGAGCGGCTTTGGCCTTGGGTTTGGCTTTGGGTGAGACAATATCAGCAATACCGGTGCTTGGCACTTCGCTGTATTGGTCGCTGTATTTACGGTCCACAACATCGGATACCGGAATCCGTACCCCGGTAATGGGGTCGGTCATAAACCCGCTCATAACGTCGGGTGCTGCTGCCAACAGTGGTTCTTTTTTGGCAATTTCTAAACGTTGCGCGCGGGCTTCTTCAGCGGGGGTAGCGTACGTTCTTTTGCGGTAATATAAATCCCGCAATGCTTGTGGTATCAAAGAAGGCACTTCACCTTGATTTTGAAACCGAATAGGCCCACCCTGCGCTGCTGCCTGCAGCGGTTCTTCGCCTTCAACTTCTTCCGGTTCACCAGCAATACCGCCTTCGGGGATGTCCATATCCGCCAAGCCGTTAAGACCCAATATGCGATCTTTTATGGTGGGCTGGTTAAGCTGCGCTTGTGCCTGTTCGCCTTCCATGGCGGTCTGCGTTTGCTTTTTCTGGTTCAATACCAACAGCGCAACGCCTTGCTCAATTGGGGCGGGCATGCCTTTCACTATTTGCTGCAGTCGTTCAATCGGCATGCGCAGCGCCATCTCGTACTGGGCCTGCGGGTTTGCTACATTACCCCCCACGGCGTAACCCTTTACGGCACCGCCTTCAGCGTATCCTTTGATCTCACCGCCTTCTTTGGAAAACATCTTATTAACACCGTAAGCACCTAGCCCGGCGCTCAATAACTGGTTAGCCGTCGATGCGGGAGCTTGATACTGATACATGGTCTGCTGCGGTGCAACAGGAACGCCTCGGAGCAACGAACTGTAGAACTGCAGTTGCGACTGCGGGTACAGCGTCTGCTGCATAAAGTCTTCGTAGCGCTTGTTAAGAATATCCTGCGATAACGCTTGTTGCGCGGCACCAGCTTGTTGTTGGGCCTGTGCAGTTGCTGCTTGTTGACCGAACGCCGTCTGACCCAATTGACCAAACTGCGCGCCCAACTGCCCGAGCATTCCTGCGCCCTGCATACCGAGGTTAGCACCAAACTGCCGCGACTGCTCCCCAGCCTGAAGCCCCGCCAGCCCGTATTGAGCAGCGAGTTGAGCGTTCTGTTGGGCAAACTGATTGGCAGCCTGCGATTGACCCAGTGCCTGCTGTTGCGCTTGGAGCTGTGCGGCTTGGTTGAGCTGTTGAGACTGCATCCCGGTCTGAGCGCCAAGCTGTTGGACGCCAAGAGCAGCCGCAAGGTTCTGTCCGCCGACGGTAAGTCCTGCCTGTTGGTTAGCAAGAGCAGCCTGAAGCCGACGCGCGGCGTCGGTCTGATACCCTTGTTGAGCCTGCTGGAACGCGGACTGAAGCCCCTGCGCTTGGATGTCACCCTTTTGGGTAGCTAAATTTCGAGCAGCTTCGGCCTCCATAATCGCCTGACGGGAACCACCAAAGGCACCAGCACCGACAGCCTGCGCACCACGTTGAGTCCGGGCGATATCCGCCTGCCGCTGCGCTTCCCGTTGCTGCACGTCCACCACATTCTGCATGTAGGGAGACATGTAGGCTTCCGCCGTTCCGGGCTGTGCAAAAGACCCAGTACGCACACGTTCAGCAGGCCTCATACCAAATTGCTGCAGCTGCGGAGCCTGTGTGCCCAGATACTCGATCCCCATGCCTTGGTATTGCGGCGCTTGGTATGTCTGTTGGGGGGCCATCGGTTGATACTGACTAGCCTGTGCGGCTTGACCTGCAGCCAATCCCGTGAGTCCTGCGCCTGTGCCCGTAAGGGGGGAAGGTCCAAGATTCTGAATACCTTGGAATGCTTGTTCCTGCAGCGGCGTAAACCCTGCAGTGCGTTCGCCACCATACGGTTGATACTGAACTTGCGAAGCTTCCTGCCCCCGCTTCATTAAGTCTTCAAAGTAGGGACGTGCGTATTCTGGCAGATTAGTCTGCGTTACATTTTGTGATGTTGGTTGTGGTGCTCCGCCGCCGCCTTTGCCCATGCTACTCTCCTAACGGTAACTCGCAGGTTACCCATTGAACTTGGTTGCCGTCATTGGCAAATAATTTAATCCAACCCCTGCGCCCCGTAAACTCGATGGCGTTGCACTGCGTGTCCTTTGCCCAGCGGCGCAGCAGCGCCAGCATGGGGTCTTTCCAACGGTCTATCTCATCACCACCACAAAACTGCATAGCCAGCACCCGTTTGTTGGGGTATTCCGTGATGCTGGTAACAACCGCCCCATAGTAGACCGGGCCTTCTTCAAAGGCAACCCAGAGGTTATAGTCCGGCCTCTGCGTCACCAAGTCATAAATATCGTCTTCGTGATACCGCCCAAACGTATACTCTGCCGCCTTGTCCATAAACTCTTGCACGGACGGCCAGCATTCATGCACATGCCCCGGGGGCACCAAACTCACCATCATGCAGGCACAAACCGATCGGGGTTAATTTGACGGCCTTGCTTGGCGGTGCCCGTACGCGCTTTGCGAACCTTGTCCATCATGGCGTACAACTTCTTTGACCCGCGTTTCTGATCACCCTTGCCAATCCGGGCAACTTCGTTTCGATCAAGATACGCTTCGCCAGAAGCTACGCGGGCTTCCCGCACACCGTTAATTGACGCGGGGATAGAATCGCTCATGCCGTCGCCTTGCCCTTTGATGGGTTTTGCCCGGGTTTTGCTCATCAGCGCTTTGAGCCCTGCATCCGTATCGCCGTTACCCAGATGGCTGACCACGTCGGCCGGCACAACAAAACCACCGTCTTTCATGTCGAGGTTACCGCCTTGGGCAGCGTATGTGGGCCGTAAGTTGCCGAAGTCAGTATAGAGATTACGATCTGGATCGTACGGACGGCGAATAGGGCCTGACAACTTACCGGTAAAACGTTCCTGCTGGGGCATAGCGGTATTAAGCGCTGGCTGTTCAAAACCGCCCAAGGCATTCAGAGCCCCTACACCAAGAGCACCCAGCGCCATTTTATTGCTTTTGGCAAAAGCCATGGGATCAGAGGCTGCTGATTTAAACCCTTCCGCAAGAGTAGCCCCGTAACTTGGAGCTTGTGCTCCAGCGCTGGCGGCGGTTTGTGTAAGCCCTTCCAGACCAAATCCACCAGTTTGTGCGGCTAGTTGCCCTGCTTGCTCGGCACCAACGCCAAGAGTAGACGCGTATGCACCCGGGGTAGCGGCTCCCGCATTAAGTAAAGCCCCCGCACCTTCGCCTGTACCTGCAGCGCCCGGACCAAACATTCCCGCCCCACCACCAGCTAGCAACCCGCTCATCAAAGCAGTACCAGCGTCTTTACCCGTAGCCAAGGAAGTTAGCCCAGAACCAAGCCCTACGCCCCACGCAGGGACCCCCATCATTGTCAAACCTACTCCTACAATCGTAGGCAAAATATCTTTTAGAAACCCAGCTTCAGGGAGTCCGGTATGTGGATTGATGGTCAGGGAGCCGCCGTGGGACAGCGCAAGTGCTTGAAGACCCTGTACTTCCCCCGGGGTCATGTGAACCAGCATTGTGTCGGGG
>Ga0181352_1000096_pt1 | contig 39553 bp, 70 predicted proteins | sample Fa13VDMLBSN_FD_130103 | JGI IMG/M metagenome (GOLD analysis project Ga0181352, IMG submission 130103) | Freshwater viral communities from Lake Michigan, USA - Fa13.VD.MLB.S.N | ecosystem: Environmental > Aquatic > Freshwater > Lake | place: USA: Michigan | collected 2013-09-23 | reverse complement strand
TGCTTTGAAAAAAGTCATTCAAGAGTGCTGGACTCAAGGCGGAGAGCCTAAAGTGTTAATGACCGGGCCTGCGACTAAGGCTAAAATATCAGGTTCATTCAACGGTATTGCAACACGTTACCGTGAAGTGCCTGGCATGAATCAAGGTGCTATTGTTTCAGGTGTAGACTTATACATCTCAGACTTTGGTGAGCATGAGATTGTGCCTAACCGCTTCATGCGCGACCAGAACATCCTAGTGTTAGATATGGATTACTGGACTGTAGCTAGTTTGCGTGGTTTCCAATCATTCGACTTAGCTAGAACTGGCGATAGCAACAAGAAACAGATTCTTACTGAATTAACACTTGTTTCTAATAATGAGAAGGCAAGCGGTAAAGTTTCAGACATCAACCCTGCACTATAGTTGAGGATAAGGGGGTGGAAACATCCCCTTTCTTATATGGAAAAACGATTATTAGACTACGACCCATTCACAGGGTTAATTACAAACTTTCATTATGACGATGTAACCGATGAAACGCATATTGAAACTATCCAAACTGACTTTCAGCTAAACCGCGAATTAGAAGCGACCAAGGAATTAAAGTTAGATTCCGACTACACGCGCAAAGGCATGAAAAACGACATGCTTCATTATGGTCATATTCCTGCTGGTGTTTTGACTGAATGGCACGCAAAAGGTGTTAATATTAATGACGTAAAAGAATTAATAAAAATGATTAATAAACCTGAATACTCCTACTTAAAAACCACTAACCTTGTCCACCGATAGACTAGAACTCGCCCTGCAATTAGCAGAAGGTGACGAACCAGACGAAGCATTGCGCATTGCTTCTAATATCCTTAATGACGACCCTAGTGATGCTAGGGCTTTGTTTCTTGCCTCGTATGTATTCTTAAAAGCAGAACGCTATGGCATGGCGTATAACTTATTAAAACAAGCTGCTATCCTTGTGCCTCATCGTGACCAAGTTTGGAATAACTTAGGCATGTGTTGCATGAAAATAGGGTTGATAAAAGAAGCTAGACAGCACTTTAATAAATCACTGCAAATCAATCCTAAAAACTTCCCTTCAATGAATAACTTGGCTTTGATTGAAGTCAATGAGTGTGAACCTAAGAAAGCATTAGAATGGGTGAATAAATCTATCAAAATTGAGCCTGACCAATGGGATGTGCTAGAGACAAAAGGCTACGCTAATTTGATGCTAGGCAATTGGGTGGAAGGTTGGGATGGCTACGAAGCAATGGTTGGGAACTCGAAACAGAGAACAGCCGAACCAAGACAAGATGTGCCGTATTGGGATGGTTCACCAGTAGAAAAGCTACACATTCGAGGTGAACAAGGCATAGGCGATGAGATTTCATTTGCATCTATTCTCAATGACGTTAAAAGTGAAGTTATTCTTGAGTGTGACAGACGTTTAGAGGGGCTTTTTAAGCGTTCTTTTCCTGAAGCTAAGGTACAAGGTACAAGATTCGATAAAAACGCTGTATTGAGCGATTCTGTGCAAGCATGGTGCTTAATAGGGTCGTTAGGGTGGCACTATCGCACTAAAGATAGTGATTTTCATGGTAAGCCTTACTTAATTGCAGATTCAGAGCGTAAATTACAGTGGAGGGCATTGCTTGATTCTTTAGGCGATAAGCCTAAAATTGGGATTGCTTGGACAGGCGGATTAAAAGACACGCATTCAGAGCGTAGATGTGTAGAACTTGAACAGTTATTACCTATCTTAAAACAAGACGCTACGTTTATCAGCTTGCAGTATAAAAAGCCTGATTTAACCGAGTTTGAACAGAACCACGGAATTAAAATACATCATTGGTCTAGAGCCACGGAAACCAATGATTATGATGATACTGCTGCTTTAGTGGATGAGTTGGATTTAGTCATCAGTGTACAGACGGCTATAGTCCATTTATGTGCAGGATTAGGTAAGAAGTGTTTAGTGTTAGTGCCTAATAAACCTAGTTGGAGATACTCACAAGATAGATACATGTGGGGTGATTCGGTACAATTGTTTAGACAAGGTAAGACGTGGGATAATGCTATTAATGAGGTGAAAAATGAGCTTGCAAACATTCTTAAATGATTTAGATAAATTAAATAACAGAACATCTTATGAATGGCATGATTTAGAAAATAAATATGGGTTATCTGACGTTCATAAGATAAATGAATTAAATGAAACTCAAATAAAACGTCATAACGAAGCGTGTAAAAAACATAATGTTAAATACGTTAATGGAACTATTGTAGAATTATGATTAACGTTTATGTAGGTTATGACAAACGTGAGGCGGTGGCATATCACGTATTTTGTCAGTCTGTCTTAAGTAAATCTAGCGAACCTGTATCTTTTATTCCTCTTGCATTAAACGCAATGAAGGGTATTTATAAAGAAACGCATACCGATGGCTCGAATGCTTTCATCTACTCTCGTTTTCTAGTGCCTTATATGCAAAGCTTCAAAGGATGGGCTATCTTTGCAGATGGTGATATGACTTGCCAAGATGACATTGCTAAACTATTTGAGTTGAGAGATGACTCAAAAGCCGTGATGGTGGTTAAGCATAATTATAAGACTAAGTTTAGCAAAAAGTATCTAGGCAATGACAATGCAGACTATCCTCGCAAGAATTGGTCTAGCGTTATTCTTTGGAACTGTGAACACCCTGCAAATCAAACGCTAACGCCTGAATTTATCCAAAATTCTACAGGCGCACAGCTACACAGATTCACATGGTTAACGGATGATTTAGTAGGTGAAATTTCTCTAGAATGGAATTGGCTAGATTCCGAATACCAAGATAAAGAGGTGAGTTTGATTCACTACACCATAGGAACACCTTGCTTTACTGATTACCAAGACAAAGGACAAGCAGATAAATGGTGGAAAGAGTATTATGATGCTATTGAGCCGTTGGTTGGTGATTATCAATTGAGTCGATATTAATGAAAAAATATCAAATTTATGCAAGAAAACACTTTATAGAAAAGTTTAATCTTGGAATAGATACGCCTTATTTGGAAGTAGCAAAAAAAGTAATTGAAGAAAGTAATGGCAGATTTCTATTTGATGATTACACCAAACAAGGCGCTGCTGAGTTTTTGGCAAGAGTGAGAGATAGGCATGCAACTCGTTAGAAATACTTATGTTCCTGATGGTGACGCTTATTTCAGCAACTACTTTAAAGGTGCTGATGTATTTGAACAAGATAATTTAGACTTGGCGTTAAGTTTCGTTAAAAAGTTTGATGTGGCTGTGGATGGTGGTGCGCATGTTGGTAGTTGGACTCGATATTTATCAACTAGGTTTGATTGCGTTTGTGCATTTGAACCTAATCCTGATAATTTTGAATGTTTAGTCTTAAATACAGCCGATTGCAATAATGTTATTCTGTCTAAATTCGGTTTAAGCGCTACAGAACACACAGGAAGCCTATCACAAGGCAACAATTCAGGATGTTGGCATGTGACACAAGGCGATGACATTAAATTGCGTCCTATGCCTGATTTTGGCGCGTTAGACTTCATTAAACTAGACATTGAAGGCTATGAGTTTAATGCGCTATACGGAATGGTTGAGCAATTGAAAAAATATAGTCCTATTGTGATTATTGAAGAAAAAGACTTGCCTCATCATAAGCAAGATTACAAAGCGAGAGAATTGCTAGATGGGTTAAAATACAAAGAACTGGCTAAAATAGGAAGGGATGTGATTTTTGGGCATTAAAGCCAGTGGACTGACAATTATTTCTAAGATAGAGCCAACTAATGTATTAAGCCTATCTTATCCTGATATTGTATGTACTCCAGAGGAGGCACAGTTTATTACAGGGCATAAGCCAGAAAAGTTTACAGAAAATAATAGATGGCATAGAAAAGACTATCCGCTACCCGAGACTGTTGATTTATTTACAAAGATGGGATTTAGTTTAAAATGTGTTGATATAGTCGCATCGCGTGGCATTGAGGAAATAGTAGACTTAAACCAGCCTTGTGACTTGGGTGAATATGGACTAGTGCTAGATTGCGGCACAACTGAACATTGTTTTAATATTGGTCAAGCATTAATCAACGCTGCCAATGCGGTAAAAGAAGGTGGATATATATTTCATACTCCGCCTGTTAGTATGATGAATCATGGGTTTTATAACTTAAATCCAACATTGTTTTATGATTTTTACACTCAAAACGGGTGGGAAATTCAATTTATATCTGGTGAGGTGAACAACAAATGGTTCAACATAGACGCGGTAGGCCGAGCAAGAGTGCAACAGGAAGCAAGTCTAATGGTATTAGCCAAACGACTGAACAAACAGCCGTTAAAGTACCCGATACAATCGAAGTACCTAAACAACCCAATGTTAAAATAACCTTTCTGCATGTGGGTGAGGATTTAACATTACCTACATTGATGGTTAAAAGCGTGTTAAAGGCAATGCCTGACGCGATTATCATTCAGATGACTGATATGGTCACGCCACAGATAAAAGGCGTTTCTAGCGTAATTAGAAAGCCTTATAACGGTCTTTTAATGACGTTTAGAATGCAACATTTAGCAGATTTAGACGGTGAGTGGATAACACTAGACACCGATGTAATAGTGAAGAAAGATTTACGCAGTGTATTTAATAACGATTTTGATGTGGCACTTACTAAGCGGTATGGTGCTATCTTTGATAGTGATGGCAATGATGTTGCTAAAATAATGCCTTATAATACAGGCGTTATGTTTTCACGTAACAAGATATTTTGGAAAAACGCTTATAAACTACTTTTAACCATGCCTGTATCTGCCCATCAGTGGTGGGGTGACCAGTTAAGCGTTAGAATGTGTGCTGAAAGTGCTAAATTTAAGCTATTAGAACTTGATTGTGCAGAGTATAATTACACACCAGAGAGTGAAAAAGACAACAAAGATGTGTTTGTCTTACACTTTAAGGGCAAGCGAAAAGATTGGATGATACATGGCAATCACTAATTACAGCGAATTACAAACCAGTGTGATGAGTTGGCTATCTCGCACGGGTGACACTAATTTAACTAATCTTGTTCCTGACTTCATTACCCTAGCAGAAGCAAGTTTCAATCGCATCTTAAAAACTAGACAGATGGAAACGTCTGATAGTTTAACGCCTTCTAGCGGACTTGTAACACTTCCTACAGACTATTTAGAACTTAGACGCATCTACATTGATACCGACACTCCCATAGAGCTGGAATACTTACCGCCTGAGCAGTTTTATGTGAAGTTTCCTATTCTCACCAATTCAAGCATCAGTCCATCACGTTATTACACTATTGAGGCAGACCAGATTCGCTTGTCTGACGAAGTGACCACCAATGATATTAAGATACTTTACTATGCAAAGATTCCTGCATTGTCCGTATCCAATACTACGAATTGGTTATTAACGGCACATCCTGATTTATACCTAGCAGGGGCTTTGGGTGTGGCGTATGGCGTGATTAAAAACGCAGAACAAGAAGCTAAGTGGCTTGCAGTTGCTGGTGATATTATCAGACAAATTGAACGTGTTGATTTGCGTGGTAAATTCTCAGGTTCGGCTATGAGGGTAATTGCAGCATGATTTCACCTGTTATCGGTTACGCACCAGACACAGACCAAACATCACAGGGTGTGATAATTGACTGTGACGCATTTGTGCCAACTGAGAAAGGCATGCAAGCTGCACCAAGCGCACAAGATGGTAATGTAGACACGCTTGCTTCTGCTTGTTATGGCGCAGTGACGCTTAAAAAGCTAGATGGTTCTTTTAGGGTATTAGCAGGAACCACCACTAAACTTTATGAATTATCTGGTTCATCATGGGCAGATAGAACAAGGTCTGTAGGTGGGGACTATGCGCTAGGAGTAGATAATTACTGGCGTTATGCTCAATATGGAGATGTGACTCTAGCAGTCGCCAAAACAGACACACTTCAAGAATCTACCACCACAACATTTGCAAATGTTACAGGGGCTCCCAAAGCTAGTTTAGTTGAAACAGTCGGAAGGTTCGTATTTATAGCTGATACCGATGAAACTACCTATGGCGATAGCCCAAACCGCTGGTGGTGTTCTGCTATCAACGATTATACGGATTGGACACCATCCATTGCGACTCAGTGCGCTACTAATAATCTGACCTCAAGTCCTGGTCGTATCTATGGCATGAAAAGGTTTGGTGAACAAATCGTATTCTACAAAGAACGCTCCATGTTCTTGGGTACTTATGTGGGTGCTCCTATTATTTGGGATGTGCAAGAGATACCAGGTGATGCAGGGTGCAACTCTCAAGAAGCTATTGTGAACATAGGTACATCGGATAACCCTGTGCATTTATTCATGGGAGCAGATGACTTCTGGCGTTTTGACGGTGCAAGACCTTTGCCTATCGGTGGGCCAGTAAGAAAAACTGTTTATGCTGAATTAGATTTTGATTATGCTAATAAAATAAAAACATTGCATGACAGAGTAAACTCACGCGTTTACTTCTTTTACCCTATCGCTGGGAATAGCGGTGCTTTAACTCAATGTGTAGTCTATCATTACCGTGAAAACAGATGGGGTCGAGATGACCGCATGATTGAGGCAGCCTTTGAGTATATCGCTGGCGGCATTACTTGGGACACATTCCCTTTTGCATCATGGGACGCAATACCATCAACATTGTCTTGGGATTCACCATTCTGGACTAGTGGTGCTATTGCTCCTGCTGTATTTAACACTAGCCATGAACTATTAACCTTGGATGGGATTGCAACCAATTCTAGTTTCACCACTGGTGACTATGGCGATGATACTAATTATTATTTATTGCAACGAGTTAAACCTACATGGCTTTCCAGTCCATCTAGCGCCACTATGACGCATTATTTTAAAGCCAGTGAGGGCGATGCCTTAACCACAGGTCAAACGGTGTCTATGAGTCAATCTAGGTTTGATTTACTTATGTCTAGTCGCTGGCACAGATTGCAATTTAATATGGTGGGCGATTGTGTATTGAATAAAGTCGATGCAATGTATATGCAGGATGGTTCAGAGTAATGGACAAAATAAGCATTAAAGAGCTAGCGACTGCTGAATATCAGAAAGCGCAATCATATCAGGCTTATTTACGCATTGAAAATCAAATCAATCGGGGTGCTGATGGGTATCTATTCCCTGTAAAACGGATAACAAGTGCAGACAGCCCTTACACGCAAGATATTAATGATGCAATTATCATTTGTGATAGCACAAGTGGTTCAATCACTATTAATTTATTACCTGCATTACAATGGGAACAAAAGCGATTAAGTGTGAAAAAGATAGTAGCAGGAAATACTGTAACTATAGACGCAGACGGTTCTGAAACTATAGACGGAACAACCACTAAAGCATTGACTACACAATATTCCAGTTATGATTTAGTGTCAGAAGGTGGGAGTGTGCATTTAATATGAGTCACATTCCAGAACAAAGAATTATTGCACTTATTACCGAAAATTCAGGTGAAGGTGGTGGCAGTGGTTTAAGTGCTTATGAAGTCGCAGTAAATAACGGTTTTAGTGGTACAGAAGCTGAGTGGCTGTTATCCTTAAAAGGAGAAACAGGTGCAACTGGTTCTACAGGTGCAACTGGTTCTACAGGTGCAACTGGTTCTACAGGTGCAACTGGTTCTACAGGGGCTACAGGGGCGCAAGGGATTCAAGGCGAAGCAGGTTCCAATGGAACAAACGGCACAAACGGTACGAATGGCGTATCAAGCTACTGCATTAATGTACAAGCCTTAACTTCTAGCCCTGTAGATGCCCAAACTATATATTTTGGCATGCTTCCTAAAGCGCCAACGACTACGGCTAATATTAGCAAAATATATGTACGCAAAACATGCACTTTAAAATCTGCCGAGATTTACTGTTATTCAGGCACAGCAGGTACAGCAGAATCGTGGAGTTTGTATGTTAGGAAAAATAACACTACAGACACTTTGATTAAGACGTTAACTGTAAGCACTAATGAGCGTGTATTTAATAATGACGCGTTAAGTGTTTCTCTAGTGGCTGGTGATTATTTAGAAATTAAATCTATTAATCCCACATGGGCGACTAACCCGTTAACCTGTATATTTGGCGGTTATTTATACTTTGAGTAGTATGATATGCACAGGACTAGATTTAAAGTATTGGGAGTTTGTTAAACACGAACTAGACCGCGCTTTAACAAGCGAATACAATAGAATAACCATAGACGATGTTTATGTTATGATACAGAACAAAGATGCTCAATTATGGGCATTGCATAACGGGATAACAAAGGCTGTGATGGTGACTCAGATTGTAGAGTACAAACGATTAAAAGCAGTTAAAATATGGCTTGTCACTGGCACCGAATTAGATACATGGTTAGACACTCTAATCGAAACAGTAAGCGCATGGGGTAAAGAAAACGGCTGCTCTGTGATGGAATTTACAGGGCGCAAAGGTTGGGAAAAAGTTTTAAACAAAAAAGGGTTTAATGATAGTAAAATATCAATGACTAAACCTCTCTAACGTCGAGATGACGCTGAAAGGCAACAAATGATAACCTTATTTAATTGGTTAGATGACTTAATAGATTACTTCACCTTTTATGGTGGTGGTAAAGGTGGCGGTGATACTCAAACGCAAAAATCAGAGCCTTGGAGTGGCGTTCAGCCATATCTGAAAGATTACCTTCAATTAGGTCAAAAAGTCACTCAGAATCCTTATCAATTCTATAACGGTGATACGGTTGCAGGATTTTCGCCTGAGCAAGAGGCTGGATTTAATCTAGGCACACAACGAGCATTAGCAGGAAGTCCAACGCTTAACGCTGCCAATCAAAACATTACCAATACTCTTAATGGCGATTATCTAAATCCTAACTCAAATCCTTACCTACAAGCGAATGTAAATCAAGCGTTAGGCGATGTACAGACTCGCGTTAACTCTCAGTTTAATAATCCGAACTTTGGTGGTACGGCGCATCAAGAGCTATTAACCAGAAACTTAGGCGATACAGCTTCACAGATGTACGGTCAAAACTATCAGCAAGAGCGTAGCAATCAATTAAATGCAGCAGGACAAGCTATCCCATTGGCAGGGGCTGATTATCTTGATGCACAGCAACTACAAGGCATTGGCGCGCAACGTCAAGGATTATCACAACAATACTTAACTAATGCTGCTAATCAATTTCAAGGTGCTGCTAACTTCCCTTACGAGCAATTGCAACGTTATGGGCAAGTTGTTAGCGGGGGCACTGGACAAGGCGGCACTACAACTCAAAGCGGTGGCGGTGGTAGCAATCCTTTAGCGGGCGCTTTAGGTGGGGCAGCAGCAGGGTCATCATTTGGCCCTTGGGGCGCTGTAGCAGGGGGGGTGCTTGGGGTTCTTTCTGATGAAAGATTAAAAACAGACATTAAAAAAGTAGGTGAATTGGCAAGCGGCTTGGGTGTTTATGACTATAAGAAATTTGGCAAGCCTGAACGCGGTGTATTAGCGCAAGAGGTAGAAAAAGTAATTCCAGAGGCAGTGAGTACGCATCCTTCTGGTTACAAAATGGTTAAATACGGTTTATTGAATTGAGGTAGATATGATTACTAACTATATTCCAAATCACTTAGGTTTAGCAGGAATGTTTCTACCTCAATCAAGAGGGGGTGTGCAGAACTTAGGATTAAGCTCTGGTACAGGTCAGCCTACTGCAACACCTAACATGGGGATGTATTCAGACCCATTCGGAACTGCAATGAGTGGAAACCAAACAGGCACACTACAGCCTTACATTAACCGCATGACTCAGATGGGGTCTAATGCGCTTTATGGTGGATTATTAGGCTATAGCCCTCAAAGCATGATTTCTGGGAGTGCTGGTGGGGATAATATCGCTACGCAAGTGCCACAAGGCTTTAACATTCAAAGTGCGCTACAAAATTACATGGGCGGTCAAGGCTTAAACTTTGGTAATCGTTCATGGATGGGAGGCAATAATGGATAGCTTTATGCCAGGGGAACAATATGGAATCCCTCAATACACCCCACAACAATCTAGTCCTTGGAATACTAAAATGCAAGGACTGTTATCAGACCCATTATTCAATATTGGGCTAGGTATTCTTGCAAACAATAATAGCAAAAACTTTGGTCAAGTCGTTGGGCGTGGCGCTATACAAGGGTTGCAAGGCGTACAGCAACAACAAGCACTGCAAGCGCAAATGGGGCAACAAGCGCAAAATGCTCAATTAAACAAGTTAAGACAACAGCGGATGGAGCAAGAGATTGAACAGCAAAGGGCGCAAGCTAAGGCGATTGAAGAAGCTACTGCCTCCAATCCTGAATTAGCACAACTATTTAAAATAGACCCCAAAGCAGCAATTAAAGCTCTATATCCTCAAGCAAATAGTGCAGACCCATATTTCACGCCTATTGCTACCGAGCAAGGGCTAGGAAGTTACGACAATAGAACAGGTAAATTTACACCTTTAGATATTCAAGGTAGACCGATAATTAAATCTACTGATAGCCCTATTGTTCGTGGAGGAGTGAAAGAGGCGGAAGCTAGAGCAACGGCTGGCTATAATATCAATACAGACATTCCTGGTGTTGTTACTACGGCTAGACAAGTAGCAGAACAAGCTAACCCTGCATTAGGCTTGCCACAAATCACACCACAAGTGCAACGCGGTCGTGATGATAAGCGTATGCAAATATTGATGCAAGAACAACAACGTTCTGGCGGTGCTGGCGCTAATCCTGAATTGGATAAAGAAATTGCAAATGTTAGCCGTCAATTAGGTATTGCTATTCCAACAAAAGCGCAAGAAGCTGGACAAGTGGAAACTGCTAAACTAACCGCAGAGGCGCAAGCTAAATCACAAATTAACTTGCCTAATGTTATTTCAGAGGCTAACAACTCAATTAAATTAGTAGATGATTTATTGAAAGCTCCAGGCTTTAAACAGGCTGTTGGCGGTTCACGTTTGTTTGGAGTGCAAAATATTCCTGGCACCTCCGCTAAAGACTTTGATGTGCGTTTAGAGCAGTTAAAAGGCAAACAATTCTTACAAGCCTATGAAACGTTAAAAGGTGCTGGCGCTATCACGGATATTGAAGGCACAAAAGCAGGAAATGCGATTGCTAGAATGGACGCATCACAAAGTGAGGAAGAATTTCAAAAAGCTGCAAGAGAATTTCAAGGAATTATGAAAGCAGGTGTAGAGCGTGCCAAAGCTAAAGCTGGTGGTCAGATTATGCCTACAGGCGAACCAATGCCTAAAGTAGAGGCTATGCCTTTACCTGCTAAACCTAGCACATTAACGCTTAAAAAAGGTACAGTGTATCAAACTCCTAAAGGGCCACTACGTTGGAACGGAAAGGCATTTGAAGATTAATGGCTACTTACGAATTAGATGAAGTTTTAGCGAGTGCTGAACCAAGCAAAAAAACGTATTCACTTGATGAAGTGATGGGCACGTCTAAACCTTCTCTATCGCGTACAGACCGCTTCCTAAAGGGCGTTCGTGACCCAATTGATGCAAGTGCTCAACTATTAGCCAATATCGCGCCTAAAGGCGTAGAAAATGCAATTAATCTCGCTAATAATTATTTATCGGATAAAACAGGACTAGTTTCTCGTTTGCCTCAAGGTGGACTAAATCAACAATTAAGTGAGCAAGAATCACAATATCAGGCAGGAAGAGGTTCAGAAGCTAACAGTTTTGATGCGTATCGTTTAGGTGGAAATGTATTAAGTCCAACTAACTTAGCCATTGCAGCTAAAATTCCTGTAGGCGCTACGGCTGCACAAAAAGCATTATCTGCGATTGGTGGTGGTGCTGCGATTAATGTGGCATCACAACCTGTGACAGACCCTAATGCAGACTTTGGCACAGAGAAAGCTAAACAAGGCGTAATAGGCGCTGGTGCTAGTTTGTTAGGTCAAGGCGTGTCCAGTGCTGTAGGTCGTGTGATTAGCCCAAGAGCTTCAACTAATCCACAAATTCAAATGCTACGCACAGAAGGTGTTCAGCCAACTATCGGTCAAACGTTAGGCGGTGGATTTAATCGCGCAGAAGAAGCATTAAGCTCTGTTCCTGTATTAGGTAGTTTCGTTAGTGGCGCTAGAACACGCGCTAACGAGCAGTTTCAAAAAGGCGCATTAAATAAAGCATTAAAACCTATTGGCGCACAGCTTCCTAAAGGCATACAAGGGCGTGATGCTTTAGTGTTTACTGAGAACGCATTAAAAACTAAATACGACGATGTATTAAATAAAATAGGTGCGGTTATTCCCGATGAACAATACACAGCCAAGATTGCTAATCTTGAGGATATGGTCAATAAAGTAAAGATGCCTAATGATAAAAAATTAGAATTCTTTAGCGTATTAGACACTATTAAACAATCACGAGATGAAAACGGTGTAATGACCTCACAAGCCTATAAAGATTTGGAAAGTGAATTAGGTCGTGTTGCTAGTGATTTAAATAGATCAACCAATGTATTTGATAGAAAAATAGCGCCTGCCGTTAAACAAACACAACAAGAATTAAGAGATATGTTGCAACGTCAAGCAGGCGATAATGCTAAAGAGTTGCAAGCGACAAACAAAGCGTGGGCTAACTTTAAGCAACCTCAACGAGCAATGGCAGCATTAGGGGCAGAAGAAGGTAATTTCACGCCTAATCAATTATTGAATGCGATTAAAGCTGGTGATAGGTCAAAAGATAAAGGTGCATTTGCCAGAGGTTCAGCACTAAACCAAAAATATGCAGAAGCAGGAAAAACCGTACTTGGGAACAAGGTTAGAGATAGTGGAACGCCTGAACGTCTATTATTAACTGGTGCAGGGTTAGGCGCTGGCGCTATCAGTCCTTTAGTTGCTGGCGGTGTATTGGGCGGTTCTTTAGCTTACACACCTTGGGCGCAACGTGCGTTAACTAGCGCGGTTAGCTCTAGACCGCAACTTGCCCAACCAGTAGCCAATTTTATAGGGAATAACTCTAAATATTTGCTCCCTGCATTTGGCGCGATGGGTACTGGTCTTTTGAATCAGTAAAGCAAGTAATGGAATTGATACACCAGTTACAATAGTTCTGATAATTTGGTCGTCTGTCATAGGACACCTATTTAATTTAAACGCTGTGATAGCGTAACACGAAGGAGAATATCATCGCAACCCCTACAACAATGACAGATTTAAGCGTAACAGCAGCATCTAACAGCCCTGCTGGTTCAGAATCCCCTACAAACGGTGATGACTTCTTGCGCGCTATTCAAGCGATTGTGCGTAGAACAAATGCTAAAGGGTCTGATATTGCATCGGCTACTACTACAGACATTGGCGCTGCTACTGCTGAGTTTATAGACGTAACAGGAACAACTACAATCACTGGATTAGGTACTATTGATGCAGGAATTAGGCGCTTAGTTAGATTTACTGGTGCATTAACTCTTACGCACAATGGCACAAGTTTGATTTTGCCTGGCGCTGCTAATATTACCACAGTGGCTAACGATACTGCTTTATTCCGTTCATTAGGCGTAGGCAATTGGATTTGTGAAGCTTACAAAACAGCAGATGGAAGGTTCTTCGACCAAAGCCTTAACAATCTAACCACAGTCACGGCTGTAAGTGGTGATTATGTAGCTATTGCAGATGTTTCTGATTCAAATAAAGTTAAAAAGGCATTGATTAGTGATATTACCGCTTTAGCTACAGGTACTAGACCAAGAAACTTTAGCAATTTAGGGCTGGCAGTAACTATGTCCGCTAATGCAGCCACCATTGCTTTAAAAGGTGCAGATGGTAATGACCCATCATCTAGTAATAGAGTAAATATTAGTTACCGTAACGCTACTATTACGAACGGTCAATCATCCACTGTTGCCACTACATCAGCACTATCTACCGTGATTAGTTCAGGCTCTACAGGTGGCACAGTCTCAGGAGTTCCATCACGTATTTGGGTAGCTGCTATCTTGGTATCAGGTGCAACAGAATTAGCATGGTTTAACTCTGTTTCAGGTTCATTGATAGCGCCTATTAACGAGAATGGATTAATTTCAACCACTGCCGAAGGTGGTGCTGGTGGTGCTGATTCTGCACAAGTCTGGTACTCTACTACAGCAAGGTCTAATGTTCCTTTGGTAGTGTTGGGTTATTTTGACTCTACACAGGCCACAGCAGGCACATGGGCAACATCCGTAACTTCTATTAATGTGAATCCATCTAATAGGCCAGGCACTGTATTACAAAAACTATTTGCCATTAAAACAGATACACAAACACACGCCACGACTTACACTGATGTTACAGGATTATCTCTATCATTAACGCCTAGTTCTGCTTGCAATAAAGTAGCTTATAATTGCAATTTGAATATCGGCATTACTGGTGGTGGTGTCGCTATTGCTAAAGCAATTCGAGATTCCACAGATTTATTTATTGGCGATGCTGCCAGTTCTAGATTAAGAGCTAGCATCACGGTCAACACCATTAGCAGTGTTGCTATACAAGCAGGCAATATTTACGGAATTGATTCACCAGCTTCTACTAGTGCATTAACGTACAAAGTAGCATGGCAAGGCATCGGAGGGAATACGGTGTATATTAATAGAACGCCTACCGACACTGACTCTACATCGTTCATGCGTACAGCAAGCACAATTTGTGTTGAGGAAATATCCGTATGATACCTAGACTAGTAGTATGTACTGTTATTTTAATGAAGCTATTATCTCCTGCAAAGGCGTTAGCAGCGACTTGTTACGATGTTGATGATAATGGTACAAAGTGGCATAAAAACCTGCCTAATACGAAGGGTGTGTATCCTAATAGCCTTTACACCGTGACTGCATCAAAAGCATGTTCTGCATCAAACGGTATTTACATAAAACAAGAAGAAGTTGTAATTCCACCTCTGCCCGTTCAAGACTTTACAGGCATGGAAAAGATATTTATCAATCCAACTTACACTAGCCCTAACGACTGCACTTACATGAAGGTTAACTTCTTGCAGAAGCTAGAGGATGGAAGCTATATTATCAAGACTAGTGTGCATGACGCATCTCAATTAATTAACGGTGTTCGCACCTGCCCCCATCAATAACAACAATGGATTTCTCTATGGCTAATCAACTTAATGACTATGAATTTGGCAAGATAGTAAGTCTTGTTGAAGTTTCAATTAAAAACGATAATGTAATTTTTAATGAGCTTAAAGAGTTAAAGGGAATGATTTCTAAGCAAAATGAAGCGATAGCCAATGGCCGAGGTGTGATAGCTGGATTAATGTTAGCAGCTGGTGGGATTGGTGCAGGAGCCGTTAAAGTAATTGAGAAAATTATTACATGAAAGCATCAGATAACTGCATTAATTTAATTAAGAAGTTTGAAGGCTTTTATTCTAAGCCGTATTTATGCCCTGCTGGCGTTTGGACTATTGGTTATGGGTCTACACGGTATGCTAATGGTAAAAAAGTTACGTCTAAAGACCATCCTATTACTGAACAGCAAGCCATCGACATCATGAAAGCCACATTAGGCACATATGAAAATGACGTTAATAGATATGTTAAGGTAGAATTAAATCAGAATCAGTTTGATGCGCTAGTAGACTTTGCATACAATTGTGGAAGTAAGAATTTATTAAACAGCACATTGCTTAAAAAGCTAAATGCTGGTGATTATGTGGGAGCCAGTAACGAGTTTAAGAAGTGGGTATATGGTAATGGTGTTAAGTTAAACGGACTAGTAACAAGACGTGGTGCAGAGAAAGAATTATTTTTAAAGGAGAATTAACATGGAATTACAAGACGTAATTAAAACTATTTTTGGCACTGTTTTACGCCACGGCGCATCAGCAGTGGGTGTATTGCTTGTGTCTAAAGGTTATGTAACAGCAGATGAAGCAGCACAGTTAACCGATTTTATTGTTGGTGGTGGTTTAATTGTAGTTGCTGCAATCGCTTCTTATTTATTTAAAAAGAAAGCCATTGAAACACAACCACCAGTATGAACGCAGTCGCTATATTAAAACTGTTTTTATCTATCGCATCTCAGTTAGCCACTTATGTAAACAATAAGAAGCTAATGGATGCAGGAGAATCTGTTGCTATTTTAAACAGTTTAAAGCAAGCAGAAGCGATTATTGCCAAAGCTAAACTAGCAAGAGAAAACGCGCATAAAGTAGATACCTCTAAAGACCCAAATAATCGGGCTAATAAATGAAATATCTACTCTATGGCGCGTTTTTATTGTCTCTTGTAGGCTGTCATACCACTGACACTAAAATAACGCATCCTAGCGCGTCAAAAGTGGCTTGTGAATCGTTTAAAGTGATTAGTTATGACTCAAATGAAGACTCGTTACAGACCCAAATTGAAATTAGGGAGCATAACGAGGCTTATAAGGCTATTTGCACAATACGTTAAGCAATCTCATCACAACTTCATGTTCACGCGATATTGCCAAATCAGAACAATAGTCTTTTGTTTCATGTATTGCAAAACCTAAATCAGCAAGAAGTAAATGAATGACTTCATGGCAAGCCAATCTATTTAAATCTGTTTGCAGACAAAAATCACCATCGCCTTCTGTCGTTAGTTGAAAGCAAGCAATTTTTGCAACGTTATTATAAGTTGTAGTTGCTGCCGTATCTAGCTTATGGTGTTTATAATCAATCTCCCATTCAGTAATGCCAAACACCGTTAGCCACTTCTTACAATTTCTGACATATTCATTGTATTGTTTTTTGTTGTAAGTGTATTTCATATTATCCTTTGGTACGCCTAAAGAGATTCGAACTCCCATCACACCGACTAGAATTCGGTTATTTTATCCATTAAATTATAGGCGCATGGTGTTAATTAGGGCATGGATTACCTTTTAATTCACGCCATTTTCTAAACCCCTCATCTTGAATGCAAGCACCTAACTGAACATCATCACTAGGATTGCTTCCAATGAATGAAGGCAAGTCTAGCACCATGTCAATATTTGTATATCCACCAAGAAAAGAACTCACTTGTCGCTGTTTATAAATACGATGTGGGGCTGTGGTATTGCTTGACCCGCTAGACAATCCAGGCGAGTTAGGTATTTGCAGCCTATCGTTAAATTCTACATTACCGTTAGCCGTTGCATTTCCCCCTTTGCTGATAGCCGATGCTCCAGCTAGAGCACTAGCCCCTAGATTCACTTGATTATAATCTGTAGCAAATACTTTAAAAGCAAACATTAACAACGAGCCTACTACTAGTTTAGTTTTAATACGTTTCATTTGTTTCTCCTTTTGTGTTGTATTCAATTTTTAATCCATTCCAATCATTAGGCACAAATCCAGCTTCGTTTCTATTCGTGCCAGATAGAAACTGATGCGATACGACTACCGCATATTGTGGATGACGCTCCGCTAATACTTGCAGCCATCCTTTTGTTATTTCATCCATCATCTACTCCCTTGCTTTATCTATGGATGGGGGTGGCGGTGGCAATGCCATTGGGCAGTAGCATATGAGCCTAGTTTTTGTACTATTAAACATTGCCGAGCGAGCATCCCAAAACTTAACTACGATTTCCTCATCATCACAAATACCTAGCTTGTATCCTATAAAACACGGTTTAAGTGGAATGTTATAATTCCCATCTTTATCTAGCACACTAATCCAAGCATCTTTCCGCACATCATCTTGCATGGTGGTTGATGCTCCGGCTGCTTGCCAAGCCTCCCATGCGGTTTGTGTGATTCTCTCTGAATATTCTCTGTAAAGACTTTCTTCAAGAGCAATTTCATCAATGCAAAAATGCTTTTGTATTGCCCACTGTTCAAACAACTCACGCTCATTACTCATCTTTATCACTCCCTTGGTTAGCGGATAGCACATCTACTGCTTTTATGTTTGTCATGGCTAGTCCTTAATATAAATCTTCGCTGAATAGTCTGCCAAAAGAATCACGCTTTCTATCGTTTAACTGTCCTTGTTCAATGGCAACTTTCATAGCTTCGCATCTTGTGTAGTAATTACCATGCTGGTCTACAAATCCTTGGTCATCCCCTTGTCGATGCGCAAACTTATCTCCATCGTTTCTAGCCATCATTTGAGAGTGCATGTCTCCTGAATAATGCCTGATACCGACCAATACAGTTCCGTCTTGCGCTCTAATTGCAGCACATACAATTCTAGGAGCCGATTTCATCCATCCACTCCTTCTGCGTCTGCGATTAGCTTTTCATAGACGTGCATCAGCGTGTGTGCTTCAAGTACATCTTTAGCAATATCCAACGCATCTAATAGCGTCTTATTGGTTGCTTGCAGGGATTTAATAGCTTCCCCGCTCGGTTCTGTGATTAATGTTGGTGGATAATCAGCTTTAATGTCTGAACCACCCATGTTTTTATATTCTGTGTCTACAATTAAATCAGTAGCATTTAATGCTTTTATTCGAGAATTTAGCCACTCTTTTAATCCGACAATGTGCCCTATATCCAAACCAGCTAAATACTCATAATCTGATTTACAGTGCACCGATAGCGTCTTATTAGTTGCTTTCAGGGTTTCAACTTGTAAGGTGTATGACTTAATCACCTTCTCTCTATCTACAAATAAAGCCTTGAATGCTGCTTCCAACTCTGCTATACGCTTGTTGTGTTCCTCTAGGGTTACTGTGGATGGTGGGAGGGTGTAAACAGGAATAAGCTCATTCAATGGATGTGTACACCTATCAACTTCATAATCAAGTGTTTTAGGATTTACCCATAAATTACAAATTGGCATAACTTTTCCCACTGGCTCACTTGACTGCAATGCTTGGGCAAAGGCTTCTAGTTGCTCTAGTGTGCAAACATATTTCCCAGCAGTTCCAACCCTATCACCAAATCCAGCAGGTTCAATGCCATGCTCTATTGCCATCTTCTCTATGTTATTCATTTTGGTGTGTCCTTCCACAAAACGCGGTAGTAAATATCGTCATTAACTTCATATCGAAGTAGATAAATATCAAACTCTTGTTTTCTTTCATTCCAATATCTGCCGACAATTTCTAAAGTAGGGAATTTATCGTAAACATAAAATGGCGTTCTTATTTCAGTAACGCAAATAACAAAATCGTTATATTTAATTACATCTCCTACATTCACATTAGCTTTAATTAATGCGGCTTTAACGCGACCATGATATTCATGAGGCTCAACGTTTACTAAATAGCCGTTAGCGGTATACATCACTCCCCCTTTGGTAGTAGGGAAAGGATTGCATCACTACAGCTTTTTTTATAAGGAGGGTATGCGTGAAGCACGGCTATCTCCTCACACTGTCTCACTAACTCCGCTTTTTCGGCTTGGGCTTGTTGTAGCTCTGCCTCTAAGCTATTTCTACCTTCTACATACCCATCATAATTTGATGCTTTCATTAGCCCAATTACTGTATTTTCATAGTAAAGTTTGCTGTGCTTATACATTAAAGGGTTAAGGCTTTGAATAGGGAGTTTTCCATATTCTGTCCTTTGTTTTTCTAAGTTTGAAAATTGAGTTTTAGATTCCCAAATATCGGGTTCAACTAAAATTTTGATTTCATCTTCAATATCCATCATTCATCCTTTCTATTGGTGATGGCATCTACGCAGTCATTCCATCCGTTTGCATATCCATCTGCATAACTATCTCTTGATGGGTAGTCGGAACCTTCATTCCACTCATGCTCTGGAATTTTATTTACTTTAACGGCAACTTTTTGGCTATGTGCTAGTGCGGCTTGCCAATAAGCGCGAATGTCATCAGTTGATATAACGGCTTCGGAGTCACCATTTGCATGTTCATGAACAAAGCAATTTTCTGTTAGCCACTTCTCAAACTCTCTTTGTGTGTCAGTCATGGTTAGCATTTCTCATAGGTTGAAGCAAAAATATCTGGTTTACATGGATAATTCTCTCCTTTTACACCTGTGATAATCCAATCACCGATGCAAACAATATGCCCACCTTCAAGAGTATCAATCCAGCCATGTTCGTGCATTTTATGATTGCATTGTCGGCATATTTCTTCACCTTTAATATCAGGGCGTCTAAAATATCTAACGACTTTTCCTTCCCATTCAATATTTTGTTCATCAAATGAATCATCATATGGATGGTCACCATTTTTAAACCATTGTGTGGCGTCAATAATTACAGGCAATTTTCTAAATTTCATCATTTCCCTTTCGCTGAATCTAAGTAATTCATAACGGATTGCCTTTAAGTTCGTTATATTTATCAAACCAATATGCCCACGCTTTCTGTGATTGTGCTAGTTTAGCAACCAGCGCATCATACTCAGCCTTAGTTATGGTGACTGTGTCAGTGGGTGGGGATGCTTGCTTAAGCCCTTGGTTGTAAGCGTGTTGAATGGCTTCATAATCATCATCATCGTACATGCTCATGACATTTCCTTCTTTTTAACAAGTGCCAAGCCTATAGCGTATAGGGTGGCTTCTAATTCAAATCTTCATTGTCATCGTAGTCATCTGGATACTCTTCATCACAATGGCAGGTGCTGCATTCTGGTATCTCTTCGTCAATAATCCCACCACACCTATCGCACCTTTCAAGCATTTGATAACCATCCATTTGCAAACATCCTGCACCGTGACATAAATCATCACAGCAGTTAGTTCCATCTTTTGGGCATATGCTCATATTCATTCCTTGTTAATTAATACCTAGAAAGGAATATCATCGTCAAAGTCGTCAAAGTTGCTAGGTGCAGAAGGCGTATTATCTTGGTCATTAGATGGCGTGTCTTGACGTTGCGCGCTACCTGTTGAACCGTCACGATTACTTGCAGAGCCTTGACCTAACATTTGCATTTGGTCAGCCACAATTTCAGTGGTGTAACGGGTCACACCATCTTTTTCCCATTTGCGTGTTTGTAAGCGACCTTCTAAATATACTGGGCGACCAGCTTTTAAATACTCGCCAACAATTTCAGCTAGTTTTCTATACGTCACAATATTGTGCCATTCTGTTTTCTCTTGCTTAACGCCTGCTTTGTCTTTCCATGTGTCAGTAGTCGCAATGCTAAAATTAGCTACAGCTTCACCATTCGGCATATAACGCACCTCTGGGTCTTTGCCTAAGTTGCCCACTAGAATCACTTTGTTTACGCTTGCCATTTATGCTGCCTTTCTTTTTTGTTGTCCGATTTCTTTTAATTTTGCTCTTACGTCTGCATTAGGTTTTAATAGTGTCCATAACGCTTCACGCTCACCCATATCTGATATGTTGTCGTACACAATAAACATATCTTCGTGTAAACCTTTTACATGAAAGTCCACAATTTCAGCAGCAGACTCTTTTAACTCTTCCATGCGTTCTGGTGTGGGTGGTTCATTTGCAGGCTTATCTAATACCTTTTGTGAGCCTGTTTTATCGTCATCTGGCAAGTCTTCGCCAGCGTAGATATACAAACCTATGCCATGCAATGAGATAGCCTTTGCTAGACACCTTTGCATCGCTGTATTAACGGCAAACGCATCAGGGTTTGGTATTGCTTTATTGCGATAATCCATTACTGGAAGCTGTGCTGTCATAGACTTACCAAACGCTGTCACTGTGCAGAACACCATAAGTGTTTCACCAAATCGTTGAGGCTCTTTATATTCCCATGTAGCAGTAGCATCATGAGTCAGAAGCTGGTCTACTGCCCACGCCCACGACAGGTAAGATAGGTTGTTCTTCTTCTCTATCTTGTCGTTTACATTTATCTTTTTCAGCTCTAGATAGTTGCTCATTGCCAAACTCCTTAATAAATAATTCTTCTAGCTCTACAGTCCAGTAATAGCCGTCATCTGTCATAATTGTTCATTCTGGTTCACGTCTTGATTTTGCATCTTGGTATCTTTAGAAATATATATTTTTATGCCTCTATGCAAGCTTCCATCATCATCCTTATTTAAGCATCCAAGCCTTATGAAACCATCTCCAATTAACGCATCTTTAATATCATCATCAGTAACTTCATGCTCATACAAACATGCGTGCCAACCACAGCTTGCACAATCCCCCTCGGCATCCCATTTTTTTTCAAGTATTAATCTAGATTCAGCTATATCTTGGCCATCCATATAAACCTCTTAATCCGTATCAGTGTGTCAATAGACCCACAATGTAATTATCAAAAATACCTCGCATCATGCCCATGCTCTGCTTGCCAAAACATATTACTCATTAACTTTGCTTTACTTGGTGGGCTATAGGGTTTAAACAGTCTCTTAATAAAGTTAATCATGGTTAGTCCTATTGATTCTTTGCGTTCATTGCAATTTTTAACCAATTATCCAAACAGTTTTTGCAAAAACATCTTTGATTTGTTTTGTGTGCTGCCCAGTATTTTTTAATAGAATTCCTCATCTCAAACACTCCAAATAATTAGTAGAAAAACCACAACACCACAAGCAATAAAGAATATATCTAGCTTAGTAAAATCATCGTTGTCTTGGTCGCCTTCAATTCCTGTTTCGCTCATGATTGTTCCTTTGCTATGCCAATTTTTGCTAATTCAACAGCATCATTTTTGTGTTCTTCGCAAGCCTTTACATACACATCTTCACCACGAAACCAGCTTGTTTGTATCTCAACTTTGCTACTCGCTTGCTTTGCACAAACCTCACATAAAACTGTGTGATTCCATTTCTTCCTCATATCTTTTTGCGCGGATATGTATGGATATTTCTTTGCCATCATCTATCCAATCATTAAAGTAATTAAATTCGGTACTACTAGCGCAATCATCACGAGTGCTACTGCATAAGCATTGCCATAACCCATCTCATCTTTTATGGCTAGGTCATACTGGCGTTTAGTGTGGTCGGTCATTTCACTTGCTCCACAAACTTTGGTTCGTTAGTTTCACCGTCAATAGTTATTTTCATTTTGAATTTCCATCCAAACATTGGCCCAGACTCATAATTAAATAACTCACCAAAATCATTGCTGTCGTTATATCCAGCATAAAGGCAGTAATCAGGCTTAGGCTCTGGCTTTACGCGCCATTCAAAATCTCTACCTTCATGATGAAGTGGTGTATATGGTCTAAATTCAGCATCTTTCCAGCCTGTATTACCGTTACGGAATTGCACCTCTTTACCATCTGCAATAGCTCTTAATACTTCTGCATGTTTATGCTCTTTCATAAACTACCCCCGTAGTAAGCAATTAATACAATCGTTATAACAATGCCTAGTGCGATACTTTTCCAGTTCATTACTTACCCCAATCAAACAAATATTTAAATTTCTGAATAAAAGTTTTTGGCTTCCATTGATTGTAAACTGATGCTCTTAATTCTATTGCTTCACGCATCTTTGGTGCTATTTCCTTTTGCATTTCAGACTTTTTATTATCTGCCCAATCTGCACATGCTGTGCAAACATCAGTAATGTTATTTAATCTATAAATATCTAATAACTGCTTCATTTCATGTGGTGGACATGGTTTATTGCATAAATCACACTTTGCCATTATTTACTCCATACCAATAGACGATGTGGTCGTTTGCAGAACTGTCCTTTAATAGGTGTAAAGTTAAATGTGCCAAAAAGTCTAACAACCTTATCTATTTTCCAGAATATAACCTTTTCAAATTTTATTGACGTATTTAATTCAATAAAGTCATCTACTATGTAGCCTTTAGGCGTATATTTAAAATAAACTGCTCCAACAAACATTATTGCGCCTCCATAATTGCATCGTTAATCTTACTAATCACATAATCACTTAGTAAGTCTTGAATATCTAATCCATCGTCTTTAAGTGTTACGCTTTCAATAGTTATTTCAGTGCTAGCTCCACCTACACCATTATCGTTAGCATCACGAGATGTAGAGTAGGTAACGTCTAACTGAATGCCTAGTATTGTTATTTGTTTGAACATTGTCATGGCGCAGGTTTAAAAAATTCTTCAAATGCTTCTATAAACTCAAGCCACTCTTTAAGGCAAACATCTTTTTGTGAATATTTAAGTTCTCCCAGTTTTTCTATTAAAGCCAACCCTTTATTGTGAAGTTTCCCAAGGTCGTTAAGAACTGGATAAGTGTTTAAAGCACCTTGATTGCCAAGCCCATTTGGATATGGAACAGTATGTTTAATTTTCATTTTTAATCCTTTTTAAAATTTATTTTAATTAAACTACTTTTATATTTTTACCAAAAGCAGCTTTAGCACCATTAACTGCTTTTTCTAAACTTGATGTAACTTTCCCTGTTCTACCAAGACCAAACCAAACAAAACCATTATTAACAGTTTTTATGTGCCCAATTAAAACATCATCTTTTGTCATTAATTTGTACATTTTATTCACCTCGTTTTCGTTGTTGATATGTCTATCTTAATGATATTTTTGCTTGTGTCAACACATTTTTGCAAAATAATTTAAATGTATTGAAAAATAAATAAACGCGAATTTATTATAATTAACCTATTGACATTTGCAATATTAATAAATTAAGATGTAGTCACATTGAATTTAGAGGTTTATATGAACGAACTAGAGATGAAATTAGATTTAAGCTGCAAGCTAGCTAGTGGCCTGTATAACTTTAGCAAGATTAATAAAGACACAGAGATTAGCAGATACTGGCTAACAGACATTAGGGACAATGGGCAAGACACAAAGGCTCCAAAACCTATACTTGTTGCGCTTGATTCTTACTTTAAAAACTTGAATCAGTAATATGCATTACTACCCTCATCATATAGGGGACTTTATCCGCGACACATCACGTCTTAATGATGCTCAATGCATGGCTTACTTGCGCTTGATGTGGATGTACTACGAGAATGAATCGCCATTAGAAGATAATATTGGAATCCTGGCATTCAAAATAGGTAGTGATGAAGATACGGTTGCAATGCTATTGCAATGCTACTTTAATGCGAACGCATTGCGTTGGCATCATAAACGCATAGATTCAGTATTAAATGAGTATAAAAACAAGTCAGAAAAAGCTAAAAATAGTGCAAACGCAAGGTGGAATCATGCGAACGCAATGCGAACGCATAACGAACGCAATGCGAACGGTATGCTAACCAATAACCAAGAACCAATAACCAAGAACCATATTAAAAAACATACGCAAAAAAACGAGTTTTTTGCTGATATTGATAAACAAATCGTTGATGATTATTTAGCAGTAAGAAAATCTAAACGCGCTCCAAAGGTTTCAAAGACTGTTTACGATGGACTGGTAAGAGAAGCTAACTTAGCTGGCATTACATTAACGCAAGCATTGACTGTATGCATTGAACGTAATTGGGTAGGATTTAAAGCGGATTGGTATGCTAAACCTGTACAAGGAAAAAACACGGTAGACCAAAACAAGATAAACACTGAACGCGCATATGAAAGATTATTTGGAAAGCAAGAAAAGGATATAACCGATGACGCAAGCAGACTTTAAAGACTTTTGCGATTTGATAGACTTGATTGCAGAACAATACTCTAAACCAGTGAGTGAAGGCGCAAAGGTTTTATACTTTCAAGGATTGATTGATTTTGACTTTGAAGCAGTGAAACAAGCATTGTTTAGGCATATTCGCAATCCTGATAACGGTATGTTTATGCCAAAGATTGCCGACATTGTAAAAATGCTGCAAGGGTCAACTCAAGATTCAGCTATGTTAGCCTGGTCTAAAGTTGACAAAGCAGTTAGGCAAGTAGGAACGCAAGTATCGGTAGCATTTGATGACCCAATTATCCATAGAGTAATTTTAGATATGGGTGGTTGGTTAAAGTTTGGCACTAAAAGCGAAGCTGAATGGCCTTATGTTGAAAAAGAGTTCGAAACTAGATACCGTGGATTTAAGGCTAGAAATGAAACGCCAGAATATCCTAGATTCTTAACAGGTCTTTACGATGCACAAAACTTACATCAAGGATTCAAAGCTACAACACCTGTATTGATTGGTGACAAATCAAAAGCAGAAAAGGTAATGATTGGTGGGGCATCTAATCCAAGTGAACATAAGCAAATAACCGAAGCGATAAGCATTAAGGGAGAATGAATTGAACCCAGTAACAATAGGCAAGGCAACCATCTACAACATGGATTGCTTAGATTTGCTGAAATCTACAGCTGATAAGTTTTATGACTTGGCAATAGTTGACCCTCCTTATGGGATTGGCAACTTTGTTATGACTGATAGTCCCAGCATCTGGAATGAAAAATGGAACGACAAAACCCCTAATCAAGAATATTTCGATGAGTTGAAAAGGGTTAGCGTAAATCAAATTGTTTGGGGTGCTAATTATTACAATTGCTTTAGCTCAAGTGGCGGTGCAATAGTTTGGTACAAAAGTGTAAGGCATCCGAACATGAGCAAATGTGAAATTGCATCCACCACATTTCACAAAAAAGTAGAGTACATTGACATTGTTTGGCAGAACGTCAATAGACCTACATCCCCGATTCATCCATGTGAGAAGCCTGTAAATCTATACGAATGGCTACTCACCAACTATGCCAAAACTGGCGACAAGATACTTGACACCCATCTTGGCTCAGGCTCACACGCTATCGCTTGCAACAATCTAGGCTTTGAGCTTACAGCTTGCGAACTAGACACAGACTACTTTAACGCTGCTTGCAAACGTATCGAACAAGCCAGCAAGCAAACATCACTGTTTGAACCGACACAACCAACAAAAATAGAACAAGGTAATTTACTATGAATCTGCTAGAAAAACTAATCTGCTACATCAACCTAAAGCGCAAACATGTACGCCATGCATTTTGCACAGCATTTTGTAATAACAAATTAACCCAAGGCGATTGGTATTTTATTATCTTGACCATCACTTTAATTCTAGCGTGCGTAACGCTTCATTTTGCAGAAAGCATAGATAATGCCTTCACTGAATCAGAAAAACGCGCACAGACCGCATTAAAATTGAAATTAAACGCATTTAAACAGCTTCAAGAGCGTGAATATATCATTGCACACATGTTAAATGGTAATTATGTGCGATTAGACGGGGTGAAGCGTAAAGTTAAATTGTGTGATGCGAGTGGTGATTGTGAATGAGTTGTCTTTATTCGCAGGCGCTGGTGGAGGCATTCTTGGAGGAAAGCTCTTGGGATGGAGAACAGTTTGCGCAGTTGAGCGTGATGCCTACGCAGCACAAGTTCTGGCGCAACGACAAAACGATGGAATTCTCGAACCTTTCCCAATTTGGTCTGACGTGTGCAGTTTTGACGGAACAGCATGGCAAGGCATTGTTGACGTTGTATCTGGAGGGTTTCCATGCCAAGACATTAGCGCAGCAGGAAAAGGCGCAGGAATCGAAGGTGAACGAAGCGGAATGTGGAAAGAAATGGCGCGGATTATTGGCGAAGTTCGACCAAGCTACGCATTCGTGGAAAACAGCCCAATGCTCACTACTAGAGGACTTGGAGTTGTCCTTGCAGACTTGGCCTCGATGGGGTTCGATGCGGAATGGGGCGTGTTATCTGCAGCCGATGTTGGCGCACCACATGAGCGCGAAAGAATCTGGATTCTTGCCAGACAACGAGAATTTCTTTCACACACCGAACACAACAGGAATGGATGGGGGAAGCAACAGCAGGAAGGCTCTGAAAAAGAGATTGCAGGAATGGCCCACACCAGACGCGAACATGGGGGCAAGGGGGACGCAACCAGAATGGACGCCAACGCGCAAGAGTGGGCACCATGCACAGTACAGCATCAACCAGGCTGTGAGGGATTCAATCACGTTTCCAACACCTCAAGCATCAGACAACCGAGACAGAGGCAACCTATCCAACCCATCAGTGCAAAGACGGAAGGAAATTGGAAAGCAGATATCGTTAAGTCAATCAGTGAGCGAAGTCAGTGGGAAGCTGAACCCAAATTGGGTCGAGTGGCTAATGGGGTGGCCTTTAGCATGGACAGACTTAAAGCCATTGGCAACGGGCAAGTGCCACTCTGCGCAGCCACAGCATTTGAATTGCTTAGAGAGCGATTAAATGACCTGTAAACAATGCAACACAGCATCTTACAATACCAAATGTATTAACTGCATGGCTAGGTTTATATTAGCTATGAGATTAGAGCTAAGAGCAAGAGAGATAGAGATGTTAAGCAGTAGATTTAATATTGATGAGTTGAAAGCGGAAGTAATTAAACAACACGGAGGAAACAAGTGAGCAGTTTACTACATTGTGGCTATTGCCAAAGATACCGAAGCCGTGACGATGGTGAGTTTAAGATTAAAGCGGATAAGTCAGTAAAGTTTAGATGCAAAGAGTGTAAATCGAAGATTGTTAAACCAAGGAGGGTGAGATGAAAACGAAGATTAGAATTGAGAAAGTTGCTAATGGTTATATTGTATCTGAGCCAATAGAGCAAAATTATGCTTACACGCTTTCAGATGCTTATGTTTTTAATACCCTATATGAAGTTTATCAACATTTAGAAAAAGTAATTGGAGTTAATGCAGATGAATAACGACATGAGCTGGTTAGGTCTTTACCGTAAAGGTATTAAGTTAGAATATCGTAGGATTGGCACAAAAGAATGGTGGTGTTTAAATTATGGTTGTGGCTGGAGGCCAGAAGATATTATTAAATTAGTAACATTTGAAATCCGATACAAGCACTCTATCCAATGATTAAATTCATACTCTATGGCAACAACAAGGCTAACCTGTATAAGCAGATAGATTCGCTTGATACGACTATCAAACACAGCGTAGAGATTAAGCCGTATAAATCAAAGCGCAGCCATGAACAGAATGCTAGGTATTGGGCATTAGTTACAGGATTAGGTAAACACATAGGATACACAGCAGATGAGACCCATGATATTTTACGTTTTAAGTTTCTACGCAATGCTATTGAAGTTAATGGTGAGAGTTTACCTTTGTTACGCACCACAACTAAACTCACTACAGCAGAGTTCACCGATTATATGGATGCAGTAGAAAGGTTCGGGCATGAAATTGGCTACTTCTTTGAAGGATAAAAAGTGTAAACAATGTAAGAAATTATTTATGCCAGTTAAGCCATTGCAAACAGTTTGTAGCTTTAAATGCGCTGGAATGTATGCAACAGAGCAAAGAATAAAGCAAGAAGCTAATTTAAAGCGCATAGAACGCAAAAAAACAAAGGAGGCATTGGATGGCATCAAAACTAAATCAGAATGGCTTAAAGATGCACAGCGATGGTTTAATAAGTGGATAAGGATACGAGATGAAAATGAACCATGTATTAGTTGCGGAAGAAATCATCAAGGGCAATATCACTGCGGACACTATCGGTCAATCGGAAGCTCTCCGCACCTTAGATTTGACGAAAAAAACTGCAATAAACAATGCGCCCCATGCAACAATCATTTATCGGGGAATGCAATCAGATACAGAGAGGGCCTTATTAGGAAAATTGGGTCGGAAGAATTGCAAAAATTAGAATCAGACCAAACACCAAAACACTACACAATAGACGACATAAAAGAAATTAAAGCCAAGTATAAAAATCTTTGTTATGAATTAGAAAAGGTAGCCAAATGAAAAAATCATTAATATTTATATTTTATTCATTAATCTTAGTTGGATGTGGTAGATATGATGAAAATTTACATAACAGTCCAAACCAAAAAACATATAAATATGGGGTGTACATTGATAACTATGCAACCGAATTTAATTTAGAAGATGGAACAAGATGCGTTGCAACTGTAAAAGGTGGACTTGATTGCGATTGGAACAATAAATGAAAATCACTCATGTACTTGTACTAACCGATGTAAATCCTGATGACAGCCTAAACGAAATAGTCAACTTACTTGAATCGCTACCCATCTTAAACGAGACTAAACTAATCATAACCGATGATATGCAATGTGCAGTAAACAATCTAATAGACAGCAGTTTTCAGCAAGATAAATCACATTTAAACTAGGGGGATGTATGAATAAATATGAGCTAATGCACCACAATAGAAAGTTACTGATTGCTTCATGTGACACACCTAAGACCATCACTGAATTAGTAGAGGTAACCAATATCAAACGTTCACTAGTGCAGAATCACTGTTTATATTTATTCAAGCGTGGATTTATGGAACGAACAGAAATAAAAATAGATGGGCAAATACCTTACAATCAAGACCGCATCATGTACAATAAGCTAAAAGAATATGAGATAGACAAGCCAGTGATTGTGATTGCCGAGCCTAAACCAAGCAAAAACGGTGTGCGTAAAATTACAATGGAATCGTTAGCTATCAAGATACGTGAATCAGACAGATTTAGACGCAACGAGCATAAATCATCGCGAGTATTTGTCACTGGCAACACGTTGAGTATGGCAGTATGAAATATAAATACAAAAAACACACTGAAAAATGTTCTCCGTTTAACTGGTATGTGTTCGGTTCAAATAGAGTTGGAATGGCTACATGTACAGATTGTGGCTTAGAGGATGGTTTAGATTACTTTTTAAATAGATGGAAAGAAGCCATTGAAAAGCAACTAAACGTAAAAATTGACAACTAGCAACGAATAGATTATATTTAAGTTTACCGAAAGCGGATGCTGTGAAACAAGAAAGCAAGCATAATCGAAAGATTAAGTTATCAACTCATTGACTTAGTGTGAGTTTGCTGGATAGATTAAGCCACAGATGCAGCGAGTAAGTTTAGTATTTATACACATGATGATTGCCGAAAAAGGTGAAATTCCTGCCTGACTGAGTGTCTATAGCCACTGCAACAGTCATCAGTTGTATAAGTGCTAATGCGGGCGCTTAGTATGCTATTGATTAGGTAGTTGAGGATTTAGGGAGCGCACGCCTCAATGATAACCGAAGCAAACCCCAGAGTTCAGCACTGGAAGCACTTATAACCGTTTCCCCTATCAACTTCCTCCCTTGTGGTTGATATTTAGCCCTCATACGTGGGGGCGTTTTTTTATGAATAGACTTGAAATAATTACATGTTGGTTTATCATTACAGGTGTAGTAGTAAACGTTATAAACATTATCCATAAATGGTGAGGTGTATTATGTTCGGTAAACCAGCTAAAAAAGACCAAGGCAACAAACCAGGCAAAAAAGGTAAGAAGTGTTATAGCTAACACAACACCTAATAGCGAATAATCTATAGGAACTCGCAAACATGGAAATCTTAATTTTAATTGGAGTAATATTTTTTTTATTTACTATCTACTCTATAGTAGATGAATTAATTTTTAAGTTAACTGAAATTATAAGATACAAAAAAAAGCTAAAAGAAATTGCCGAATATAGGAATAAAAAATATCCATGCTATTCAATCACAAACAATGAAATTGATTAGTTGGAGGTAGAAATGGCAAGACCAAGTGATTACACAGAACAAAAAGCAATAGAGATATGCACTTGGTTGGTAGAGGGTAAATCAATAGCTTCTTACTGCAAGCAGGATAACACGCCAAGCATCCAAACTATCTATACATGGCTTAATACACACAAAGAGTTTCTTGAGCTTTACACGCGCGCACGTGAAGACCAGGCGGATACATTAGCCGATGAAATTATTGATATTGCTGATGATGGAAGAAATGATAAGTATAAAGATGACAATGGCTATACAAAGACCGACCAAGACGTTATTGCACGTTCAAGATTAAGAGTGGAAGCTCGCAAATGGGTGGCTGCTAAACTTAAGCCTAAGAAATATGGTGACAAGTTAGATTTAAATGGTGATATGAATCACAACGTACAAATAACAAAGATGGTCATTGAGCTTGTAGACTCAGATGGAGGCTAGGGCTAAGTTCCCTAAAAAGCTAGGGTTTCTATTTCATGCAATGCGTTATAAGGTTGCAAGAGGTGGTCGCGGTTCAGCTAAGTCATGGTCATTTGCAAGAGCCTTACTCATTCTAGGCAGTCAATCACGTTTAAGAATCGCATGTTTTCGTGAAGTCCAAAAGTCTATTGCAGACTCAGTTCATAAATTACTCAGTGACCAGATTCAAATGCTTGGCCTTGGTTCCGAGTATCAAATACTAAACGACACAATCCGAAACACGCGAAACGGCACAGAGTTTCTATTTGCTGGCTTATCAGATAAAACCGCAGAGTCTATTAAATCATTTGAAGGTGTAGACATTGCATGGGTGGAAGAAGGCCAAGCGGTTAGTAAGCGTTCATGGTCTATTCTTATCCCGACTATCCGTAAAGATGGCTCAGAAATATGGGTAAGTTACAACCCCGACCTAGAGACAGACGAAACACATCAGCGCTTTACTATAGACCCACCTCCAAACTGTATTAGTGTTCTAGTTAACTATTCCGACAATCCTTGGTTCCCTCAAGTCCTTGAGCAAGAACGCTTGGAGTGTAAGCGCAGATACCCGAAAGACTATCCTAACATTTGGGAAGGTAAATGCAGACCAGCGGCAGAGGGTGCAATTTACTATGATGAAATGGAAGCAGTCACAAACAACAATCAGATTATCAATCTACCTTACGACCCTAAACTAAAAGTTCACGTTGTTGTAGACTTGGGTTGGAATGATGCAATGGCGATTGGATTGATACAAAAGAACTTGTCAGAGATACGCATAATAGAATATATTGAGGACTCTCACCGAAAGCTAACTGATTATTCACAACAATTAAAAGATAAGCGTTATAATTGGGGAAAGATGTTTATCCCGCATGACGGTTATAATGAGCGTGTAGAAGCTGCAAGTGCGTATAGAATACTGACTGACTTAGGTTGGGATATTCCCTCTAAAGACGAACTGATAGAATTAGGCATTGAAAGTGGGATTAAAGCAGCACGTGAGATATTCCCTAGATGCTACTTTGATAAAGAGAAAACATCTCGACTCGTTGAATGCTTGAAGCGTTACAGACGCGTAGTACCTAGAAACACCAATGAAGCAAGAGCACCATTGCATGATGAATACTCGCATGGTGCTGATATGTTTAGATACTTAGCAATAGCAGAAGCGCAGATGAGAAATGAAGAGCGCAACTGGAAACCGATTAAATATAGTAATGCTGGCATAGTATAGGATACTACCCAATGGCAAAGATGACCGACAATGAACTACTAGAACGTATCAAGCGCGAAGAACGCACATCGTTAGACTATCTAGCTGGCACACTGGCAGATGAACGTGCAGAGAACATGGAATTGTATCTAGGTGATAAGACTAGGGAGCTTTCAGCACAAGAAGGACGAAGCTCAGTTGTATCAATGGATGTACAAGAAGCAGTAGAATCCATGATGCCATATCTCATGAAAGTATTCTGTTCGGGCGATGAGGTTGTTAAATTCAATCCTAAGTCACAAGAGGATGTTAAACCTTCTGAACAAGAAACAGACTATGTTAATCACGTCATCATCAATCAGAACAATTTCTATCTAGTTGCTAATCAATGGTTCAAAGACTCCCTCATTAATAAAAATGGGTATGTTAAGTTTTGGTGGGATGAAACAGAGAACGTATCAGAAGAGCATTACGAAGGCTTGACCGATGAAGAACTGCAAATGTTATTGGATGACAAGTCTGTTGAAGTCATTGAATATGAATCAGAACCAGCGGAGTTTAACCCTGAAATAGCTAATATTATTGAAGCAGCAGAAGCAGGCGACCCACAAGCACAGCAAATCATTACCTCGTTGCCTAAGTTACATGAAGTTAAAGTAAAGGTTACGAATGTTAAAGGCAAGGTATGTATTGAACCATGCCCACCAGAAGAAATATTAGTCAGTGCTGATGAGCGCTCAATCGACCCTAACTCAGTCAGATTCTTTGAGCATCGTAAATGGGTGACTATCTCAGACTTACGCGAGATGGGATATAAAGTCGATGATGACATACCTGATGATTCATCCACATTACTTCAATCAGAGGAATGGTTAAGCCGTAACGAGTTTGCAGAAGAAGAAACATGGCGCGATGAAACACAGACAGGTGCTAATCGAAAGGTTGTTTATCGTGAAGCCTATGTGCTGATTGACTTTGATGGTGATGGGATTACAGAGCGCAGACAAATCTGCATTGTTGGTGACACTATCCTGAACAATGAAACTGTAGACTTAGTGCCATTTGCTTGTATTACGCCTTACATCATGCCTCATCGTCATGTAGGTAGAGCGTTAGCGGATTATGTAAAAGACATTCAAGTCATCAAGTCAGTCATTCTGCGTAACGTGTTAGACAACTTCTATGCGTCTAATAACGGCAGATGGGCAATCAGTGACAAAGTAAACTTAGACGATATGCTGGTAAGCCGTCCTGGTGGTGTTGTACGTGTTGATGGTACGCCTAGTGCAGAGTTAATGCCTCTTGTATCTAATCCTATTGGTAACGCAGCATTTCCATTGATGGAATACCTAGACACTAACAAAGAGAACCGCACTGGCATTACCAGATACAACCAAGGCTTAGATGCTAACTCGCTGAATAAAACAGCTTCTGGCATTAATCAGATAATGAACGCTGCTCAAGCGAAACAAGAGCTAATTGCTCGCACATTTGCAGAGACAGGCGTAAAACAGTTATTCGCTGGTGTTCATAAACTACTCTTACAGCATTCAAGACAGCAAGAGATTGTAAGGCTTCGCAATGAATGGGTGCCAGTAGACCCTAGACAGTGGAAAACTCGCACTGACATGACCGTTGCTGTAGGTTTAGGCACAGGGAATAAGCAAGAGATGCTTGTACAGATTATGCAGATACTTCAAGTGCAAAAAGAAGCCTTGCAGATTGGCATTGCGACACCACAGAACATTTACGAATCATGCATTGAGTTGACTAAAAACGCAGGCTTTAAAGACGGTGATAAATACTGGACGAATCCTGCACAACAACAACCTAAACCACCACAGCCAGACCCTAAAGTAGTTGAAGCGCAAATGAAAGCGCAAGAATCACAACAACGTCTTGAGTTTGATAAACAAAAAGCAATGGCAGACTTCCAGCAAGCACAAGAGAAAATGCAGATGGAATTTGCGATGAAAGAACAGCAGATTCAAAACGATATGCAGTTATCGCGTGATGAGATGATTAAAGAGATTGCGCTTGCTCGTGAGAAAATGGAGCAAGAGATTCAAATCCATCGTGAGAAAGTCTATGCTGAATTGGATATTGAACGCCAACGTTTAGGCTTGCAAGAAATTGGCATGGCAGTCAAAGCACAACAAGGCATTGAAGGTGGATTGAGTGTAGACCCTCAACCACCTAACGAGATATCAGAGCTTAAAGAGATGGTAGCGCAATTGGTTTCTACAGTCAGTGAAATGAAGCGACCTAAGAAAGTAGTACGTGATAAATCAGGTAAAATTACAGGAGTAGAATAATGGCGACTTACAACAAGTTTCAACAATTCGTAGAGGATTTAGGGTTAGGTGTTCATAATCTAAACACTGGCACTTTAAACGTTTATTTATCAAACGCTACACCTTCTGCTTCATTAGATGCGGTAAAGGCGGATTTAGCAGAGATTTCGACAGGCAGTGGTTACACTGGCCCAATTGACACGCAAAACACTTTTGCTGAATCTAGTGGCACAGCGACTTTAACAGGAACTAAATGCGTGGTAACAGCTTCTGGTGCAGTAGGGCCGTTTCGCTACGTTGCTTTATACAACGACACACCTACAAGCCCAGCAGACCCATTGATTGCATGGTGGGATTACGGTTCAGCCCTTACCTTGGCAAGTGGTGAGACTTTTAGCGTTAAGTTTAATAACTCTGATACAACTGGCTCTATTCTTACGATTGCGTAATCATGAATGAATGCTGCCAACAAAAAGAGAATCTAAAGGTTATTGAAAAGACCGTAGATAAAGAGGTTAAACAATGCCAAGTTTGCGGATGCCGTCACTTTGAATTAAGTGTTGACCCTGTAAAAATTGGCGTGACGTTCAAATAGGTGAATCATGGCGTTTTATCGTGCTTCTGGTAATACATCAGGCACAAAAGCCAATACTGGTGGTTCGTTTACCGTTGTTGATAACTGGATTACCGAAGGTGCTCCAACCGATAACAACGAGTTTTCAAACCAGATTGAAGTTGTTGCTTTTGACACTGGCGATAGAGCGCATGGATTAATTCGCTTTAACGGTTTAGATGCTATCGGTGCTGGTACGGTTACCAATGCCGAGATGGGGTTTTGGGTAAGTTTCACAGGAACTGACACTGACGCAAATATCATAGAAGTGAAGCAGATGCTTCGCAACTATGTAGAATCACAAGTCACATGGGATATGTGGTCAACATCAAACAACTGGCAGGTTGCTGGCGCTACAGGCGCTTTAGACATTGGCACAACACAATTAGGAACAGGAACATCCACAGGGAGTACAGGTTATTTCCTTACTGTTTCAGGCAGTGCACTTAATAGCTTTGTAGCTCTTCTTTGCGCTAACTCAGTCAGCAATTATGGTTTCTATATTGGCATTACTGACGACACAGGGAACAATGGGCGTTATGAAGTGTTTTCTGGTACGTCTGGCGATAATGAAATAAGGCCTTATCTACAGTTTGACCATGCGCCAGGTGCTACAGACTACCCATTAAATGCAGAAACAGGTTCATACGCGGTCACAGGTGTAAGTGCATCGACTTTAGCAGGCAGAGCCGTTAATGCTGAGACTGGCTCTTATGCAACCACTGGCGTTAGTGCTTCGCTTATACCAGACAGAAGCATCAATGCAGAAACTGGAAGTTATTCAGTCACAGGAACAAGTGCAAGTTTAATCACAGATAGATTAATTAATGCGGAGACTGGCAGTTATTCCATTACAGGGATTGATGCTAGCATAGACTTTACTCCTGTAGGTAATTACGAGATTAACGCGGAGACTGGAAGCTACAGTATCACAGGCATAGATGCTGTAATTGTTGCAGATAGAGCGATTAACGCTGAAGTTGGTTCATATTCTATTAGCGGAATAGACGCAACGCTACTTGCAGACCGCGCTATAAATGCGGAAACGGGGTCTTATGCCTTAAGCGGCGTTGATGCTGAATTGTTATTTGAAGCTCCTGCTGGTGTCTACACATTAAACGCAGAAACAGGCAGTTATGTTATCACTGGCTTTGATGTAGGATTTGACGCACCTTCAAGAGCATTGGAATCATCAGGCGGTGTTAAAAACTCATTCTATAAGCGCAGAAGAATTATAATCGAGCGTGAAGAAGAAAAAGAAGAAGAGATTGAAGTAGTAGTTAAGAAAGTTAAACGTTTAATTGCACGCAAAATAACTAATAAACAAATAGCGCAAAAAGTACAGGAACAAGTTGTTGAAGCGGTACAGTTAGAGTTTATTGACCTATCACAAGCGCAGAAATTGATTGATGACTTGAAACAACAAGAGATTCTAGCTAGAATAAGAGCAAGACAGCTTAAAGACGATGAAGAAGCCATTCAATTTTTCTTATAGGACATTATGAGCTTAGACACTGAAATAGCAGAAGGCAATCGAGCTGAGTTATTATTAAGCGATTTAAAGCCTTATTTTAGTATGGTTGAGGTCGCTATATTAGACACATGGAAAAAATCGCCTGTAGGTGATGAAAAAGGCCAACATGAGCTACGTTTAATGATTAAATTGCTCAATGATTTACAGGCTAACCTAAAAACAGCGATTGATACAGGTAAATTGGCTAAAATACAGATTGAACGTGATAGTTTAATAGATAGAGCTAAGAACTCTGTTAGGCGGTTTGCATAGAATTTAAGTCGCCCTAGCTTAAATCTTAGTTCATAGGGCTAAATCTTAACGCAGTGATGCGCTAGTCCACCTGAGTTGGTGGAATTGACAGGAGTAATACCATGAGTGACCAAGCCATAGTGCAGTCGCAAGAAGATGTAACAGTAGAAGCAAGAATGGCTAACTTTTTAGCTCAGCAAGATGAGCCTGAAAAAGAAGAAGCCGAACCACAGGAACAAGATAACAGCGAAGAAGCAACAGAAGCGGAAGCCGTAGACACTCAAGAAGAAACTGAGCAAGTCGAAGCAACCGAAGAAGAAGCGGAACCTGAACTTGTCGAAGTGGATGTAGATGGTGAGTTGTACGAAGTGCCAGTGGCGCTTAAAGACAAAATCATGCTACAAGCCGACTATACCCGTAAAACGCAAGAAGTTGCAGAACAGCGCAAGCAAGTTGAACAGGCGCAAGCTCAATTACAGCAAGCTGCACAATTACAGCAACAATCTCTAGCAGAATACGCACAGTTAGTCGCATTAGATAATCAGTTGCAAGCCTACAATAATGTGGATTGGAACTCGTTATATGAGCAAGACCCTGCTGAATTTGTACGCGCTAAAGAAGCGGTGAGAGATTTGAAAGACACACGCCAAGGATTAGCAAGCCAAATTACAGCACAGCAACAAGCGCAATATGAGCAACAGAATCAAATCAGACTTCAAGCAATTGAAGAGGGTAAGAAAGTGTTAGCGCGTGAGATTCCACAATGGAACACCGAACTAGCGACAACTTTAAACCGTTTTGCAGTTGAAAAGTTTGGATTTACACCAGAGGAAGTGAATCAAGTGATTGACCCTCGTGTGGTTAAACTGTTGCATAAAGCATATTTACATGACAAACAGGTTTCCAATAAGCCTATTGCCGAAAAGCGTGTTGCTAACCTTCCTAAAGTAACCAAACCAGGAAGCACACAGAAACAACAGACGCTATCTCAAACGAGAGAGCAAGAAGCATTAAAGGCATTGAAAAAGACTGGCTCAGTGGATGCAGCTAATAACTACTTCCTAGCCAAATACTCTAAATAAAACGCTGTGAAGCGCTATAGAAGGAAACGACATGTTTAAATTTATTTTTGCAATTCAAGAGTTCTTAACTCTTAAAGCCGTACCATCAGGTACTTTTCAAACATTCCAAGCCGTTGGTAATCGTGAAGATTTGTCCGACATTATCTCTAACATTTCGCCTGTAGAAACACCTTTCTATCAAAAGGCTAAAAAAGGCACAGCTTCTGCCACATTCCACGAATGGCAAACAGACGCATTGGATGCTGCTGCAACTAACGCGGCTATTCAAGGTAATGATGCTGTAGTCAATACAGCAGTGCCTACAGTGCGTTTGCGTAACTACTGCCAAATCTTAACCAAAACAGTGTCTGTTTCTGGTACACAAGATGCGGTAAGTAAAGCAGGTCGTGCAAGTGAGTTGGCTTATCAGATGACTAAACGTTCACGAGAATTAAAACGTGACGTTGAATATGCTTTAGTACGCAACCAAGCATCTACTTCTGGTGCTGCTGGTTCAGGTGCTACATTATCATCAGTTGAATCATGGTTAGCGACTAACAAAACATCAGTAGGTACAGGTACAGCACAAACTACACCTGGCTATTCAGGCGGTACAGTCGCAGCGCCTACAGATTCAACCGTTGCAGGTACAGCAACAGAAAATGCTTTGAAAAAAGTCATTCAAGAGTGCTGGACTCAAGGCGGAGAGCCTAAAGTGTTAATGACCGGGCCTGCGACTAAGGCTAAAATATCAGGTTCATTCAACGGTATTGCAACACGTTACCG
>Ga0181352_1000095_pt1 | contig 39687 bp, 53 predicted proteins | sample Fa13VDMLBSN_FD_130103 | JGI IMG/M metagenome (GOLD analysis project Ga0181352, IMG submission 130103) | Freshwater viral communities from Lake Michigan, USA - Fa13.VD.MLB.S.N | ecosystem: Environmental > Aquatic > Freshwater > Lake | place: USA: Michigan | collected 2013-09-23 | reverse complement strand
TTACAGGCTCCTTCTTAGCAGGTTCTTTCTTTTCAGCCTTAGGTTTAGTGGTAGTCTTCTTCTCTGGCTCAGGCTTTACAGTAGGCTCTGCACTACTACTTACAATCTGTGGTTCCTGAACAGTAAACGCAGGTGACATAGGATTAGCAACATCTACTACAGTTGGACCGTACGCTGTATTGCCTACGACAACACCCTTAGATACTTCACCATCAGCTGCCGTAAAGTCAATCGTGCTACCAACTGCATAATCGTTTTCAGCCTTTGGAGTAGCCTTACGCAAGTCAGCATAAGACTTGTCACGAGCAGCGTTGTACTGAGCATTTACATCACCCTCAGCACGACCTTCAGCCTTCAACTGGTTACGGAAGTTACCAAGATTAGTCTTACGTGCAGCAGCATCAGCGACTTGCTCAGGTGTAAGCATAATAGGATGCGTAGCACCCGTAATACGCTGTTTGCTATCACCCTTGAAGATAGGGTCATACTTACCTCTATCAACACGATACGCAGACATATCGAGGTTCATAGAAGTAGTATCAAGAACCTCACCTGCAACAGCACGTTGACCACGCTTCAGTCCCGTAACAGTATCGTTAGGAACAACCATCATGTCAAAGCCACCAACAGGTGATGGAATCTGCATGACTGAGAAGTTCTCGTCAATAGCCTTTACTACACGACCAAAGATAGGGTTCTTGGATACACGAATCTCTTTATCAAAGTCCTTAGAAGATGGACCTTCACCCTCACTAGTAGGTTCGTAATCAGCCGTACGACTAAGCTCAACATCATAATCCTTACGCTGATAACCAGTCTTATCGCTAGGTGTGAGATTACCAGCCTTGAATGCTTCACGAGCAATACGCTTGTTATCACCAATCAAAAGGTCAGGACTTACAAGGTCAATACTAGACTCACCAGTCTTCTTGTCAGTAGCCTTAACCATAACGAGTCCGTCATGCGTAAGACCAAGGAATAACTGAGACTCTCCACCCTGAGACTGAACAGTTCCAAAGCGTGTACCAACACGTCCAATATTCCCAACACTAAGCAGATTACTCTTAGGTGCAACACCACCAAGTGCGTCAAGTACGTTACGACCAACAGAAGGACTAGACGCTGGAGTACGGTCATAATCAACTGGAGGTGCTGACTCAACAGTCGCTTCACCAGTAGGTGCAATACGTGCAACCATACCTCCACCAATAGGTACAACACCTTCATCAAGTGTCGGCAGTGGAGTAGATGCACCTGTAACCCTAGTCTTACCAAAGGTGAACGGAGAAGGCACTCTAGGAGTCGCTGTAGCCCCCGTAGGGGTTGTTCCAGTAGCCGATGGTACAACTGGAGGTGCAAGGCTTGTATACGCCTCTGGCGTGAACGTACCCATACGTTCATCAAGTTTGCGTACTGCAGCCATACCTAACGCTTGTCCAGGTGCATTCAACTTAGCACCAAGTCTATGCTGTCCTTCAAACATAGAACCTAGTGCAGTCTTACCAAGAATCATCCACATAGGGTCACGTTGGTCAGCTGGCTTATCTGCATTCTCTTTGAGTGCAAAGTAGAGGTCAGCAGAACCTTCAACACCACGCTCTGCAATATCGCTAAGGAACTCACGCCCCGGTTCAGACTGAGCAAACCCACGACCAAATGTAGCAGTAGCACCAACACCCGGAATACGTTCAAGGCGTTGACCTACGTTACGGGCTGCTTGCATTACAGGTGTTGCAGCGAACTTACCTGCAAGGCTTTCAGCCGCTGGCATAGACGCAGCCGTAAGTGCAGCACGTCCTTCTTGTCCTAATCGAGTTGCAGCAAGTCCTGCCTTAGCACCACCAAAGAATCCCTTTGGAAGTGTAGGAGTACCCATCAAAAGGTTAGGCGCAAACTCACCAGCAAATGCTGCACTAGGTGCAAGTTCAGTACGCTCTTGAGTAAACCTAGCACGAGCCTCACTGAGTGGACTACGCTGGATATCAAAACCTAAACCTTCAGCAGCAGGTTTATAAGACGAACCTAAGGCAAGTTCAGTAAGGAAGTTCTGAGCTTGATTTGTAGCAGCAGCAGCAGCAAGACCTACACCAGTACCTACGACAGCACCACCAACAGGAGTAGTTGCAATACTTGCAGGAATAGCAGCAGCACCACCAGCGGTAAGCGCAGCAAGAGACGCAGGAATAGCCTCAGCAGCCTTGATACCAGCAATCTGTCCTACATCAACACCAGTCTTGAATGGTTGTGATACATCAACCGTAGCCTCAGGGTAGTAAGCCCTTGCAACACTCTCATCAAACTGACGTGAAGCCTCAGGGTCAACTAATCCGATACCACGACTAACACCAGCAGCAAGAGGTGCTGTAACAGCCTTACCAATACCAACAGGGATAGATGCTAGACCACCAGCAAGTAATCCAACCGCAGTACCAGGCTGATAGAACTTAGTCTGACCCTTAGTCTTCTCAAGTTCAGTTGCAGCCTTCTGTGCAGCAGGAATAACTTCCTCTTGGAACTTCTTACGAGCAGTACCTATAGGCGCACCAGTATCTAATGTGTAACCAGTAAAGAGTGGTCCATCAACTGAACCACCTTCCATCTGACCACCTGTCTTACGCAATAAGTCAAATGGCGTTACAGGTGTTACACGCTTCTCTTGGACAACTTGACCGTTCCGCATAACGGGAACGGTTGTCTCCTTAGATATAGGGTTACCTTGTGGGTCAAGTACGTTGACTTTACGTAGTGCTGTATCTCTCTGTTGAGCAAGAGTCTGATACTTGACTACCTCATCCTTTGTAAGGAAGTTGTTCTTTAAACCGTACGACAGAGACTCGCTATAGATTCGTCGAAGTCCACTATCAAGGAATGTTCTGTCATCTTGGGACAGGTCATTAAGAACTCTGCGAAATCTCTGTTTTGGGTTTTCAGCCATTACTTTTTGCCACCTGACATCATTCCTGCTAGTGCATTAGCCTTGTTTGAAATCTGACCCGGTTTTGAACCAACACGAAGTCCACCTGGTCCAACAGGAAGCACACTTCCATCACTCAATATGAATCTAGCACTACCTGCCGTTGTACCACCACCAGCAGGTGCTGGGCTAGGAGCAGGAGCAGGATACGGATACGGATACGGGTATTGTGCAGGTGCGCCACCTTGCATTACAACTACAGGTGATTGCTGTTGTTGTGGGTAATATCCACCGTACTGTTGTGGGTAACCGCCACCATACGATTGTTGATATCCGCCACCCATACCAAAGGCTGACATATCTACGTCAACATCACCTAGACCAAGACTGTCCATAGATGACCTAAACATATTGTAGTCAATCTGACCAGATGCAGCTGCACGTAACTTTGCAACCTCAGCCTCAAGTGCTTGTGACACTGCTCTATGGGTTCGAACCTCAGCAGGCGCACCTTTAGTTGTAGCTTCAGCAAGTTTTTCATTTACAGAACGAAGTGATGCTTCAGCTGCAGCAAGACTACCTTGAGCAGTATTCTGCACCTTACGCATATAATCAGCCATCTTAAATGAGGTGGTAATACCTAACTTTCGCCTGGCATCATCACGAGCAAGTTCAGCAAGGTCTCTTCGTAGGGCAAGTCCAGCACGTTTAATACCAAGACTTTCTCTTGCAATCTGCGCCCTAAGATTACGGTCTTTAATCTTTGAGAATGCTTCTTGAGTTTTCAACTCTAACTCTTGAGGACGCATCTTTATCTTAGATTCAATATCCTTGATAGCAGCCTCTGTCCTAGCAATATCAGACTGAGCCTTCTTGAGTTTTACGCCCTCCATACCTGAAGGCATATACTCAGCAATAATGTCCTTAGGAGGAGTGACGTAAGACTTCATCAACTTGCCATCCTGTTCAGTAAGACGAACAGTCTGACCAGTCTGAGGGTCTACAAACGTACTACCTGCACCAAGACCCTTAGCACGTAAAGCCTCAGGTTCCATTACAGGCGCAAGAGGACTAACTGATTCTTGACCCTTCCCAACGACAGCCTTATAGCCTGGAAGGAACTTATCAACGATATCCGCTGAAGCACCTAACGCAGAGAGTGCATCACGACCACGCTGTACTAGGAATCCTTTAGTCTGCTCATCAGGTGTGAGTTCTGCTTCCTTACGATAACCCTCTGCCATCTTGATGATGTTGGCAATATCCATAGAAGGCTTAGGTAGCATTCCAGACTGAATGGTAGAAGGACGCATAAGTTTAGTGATGTCACCAAACCTAGAAGTCAACTCTTGTGCTGATTCAGGGTCCATAGAGAACGTCTTTAGATACGCCTCATTCTCAGAACGCCTACGCTTACGTGCCTCAAGAATAGCCTGACGGCTACCTTCATCCATACCGGGTACTTGAAGTGACTTAAGTGTGTTCTCATCATCAAGGGCATCGAGTTCAGCGACACGACGAGCCTCTTTAAACTTGGCATCAAGTTCACTTCCTCGCTGTCGGCGTTCAGCAAGCTTGAACTGTTCGTCAGCACGTCTAGCCTGTCGTTGTTGTTCAACGAACTGGTTACCCTGCTGGAACCCCTGTAGTAGACCTGTAAGATTAATAGCCATAGTTATTACCCGTAGAACGACTTAGCAAAGCCAATAGGTGCATTAGGTGTAGATGGAACACCAGTCTCACCTTGACGAAGAACAGCAGCACCAGATATTGGTGCGCCAACATACTCTGGATTTGACCTAGCGTACATCTTCATATAACGACCAGTACGTGGGTCAAGATATGCAACCATAGCGAGTCCATTACCAAGGTCTTGCTCTATTCGTTTGTCAGGGTCTCTATTAATAGCCTCAATAGTCCTGATGTCAGTCACCTGCGTTAGACCACCACCAAGGCTTTCTGGTTGTGCCATACCGAACGTGCCACGAAGTACATCTTGCACACTAAGCGCAGAATCACTAGGCATAGGTAAATCATAGGATTCAACAGGTGATTGCTCTGTAGTTACATCTAATCCATAACCTGGCGTATTTTCAGGAGTAAATGGAGCGTTAGTAGTCACATATGGTTTAGTAGTCTTCTTACCTCTCTTCTTAATCCTGTCGTATTCAGGAGCAAGTAACGCCATTATCTGACCTACGTTCTCCATCTCCTGTTGCCGTCTAGCACGAGCAGCAGCATCTTCCTGCATACGTAACTGACGTTCTGCAAGTGCTTGCTGGTTAGCCATCTGACTAGCCTGTAGATTTAGACCTTGACCGTACTGCATCTCACTAAGTGCTTGTGCGTCACGTTGTGCAAGTAAGTTAGCAGCCATATTCAACATCTCAGGACGTTGCTGTAGTTGCTGTTGAGTAATAGCGTTATTGAGTGCAGCAGAACGCTCGTTCTGAGCAGCTAGGTTAGCCTGTTCAACACCTGCTTGGACACCACCACCAACGCCTCTAGCAGCAAGGGATTGTTGCATAGCAGCCTGAGACGCAGCACCTATCTGCCTATTACGGGCTTCACCTGCACCATAGATAGGAGCAAGTTGTCTACTAGATAAACCCTGTGTAAGCATATCTAGAATGTCAGATTGAATCTTCTCTTGCTGAGGACGAATAGCCTGTCGTCGTTCTGTAGCGTCACGAATCTGCTCACTAGCAAGGTTACGCTGGCTCTCAATCTCACCAGTCATCATAGCCTTACGTGCAAGGTCAGCCTCGTTGTATACAGTCCCTCTAGGATTCATCATCCGATTGAAGTTGATACCACCGCCAGTAAGTTGATTAAACGTCTTCAATGCACCATAAGCAGGAATGGCAGCACCTAGATACGTGTCAGCACCTGAAGCAATTGCACCACCAATATCACCCTTAAGTGCCTTTTGACCTGCGTTCAAGTAACCCATACCAGTATTAGCCTGATTGAGTCCTACGCTTGAACCAAAGTCGTTCACACTCTTGACTGAATTTGGATTAAATTTCCCTAGTCTTCCTAGGAAGGCAAATGGGTTATATTGTTGAGCCATTATCTTGCACCATTACTTTTACGATTACTATAAACACGATTATACTCTTACGAAAAACTAAGCACCTGCCAGCCAGGATTAGTCCCATCAGTACACGCAATAAACGAACAACAGGTATGCGTACTCTTCAAACTAGTAAAGTGTGATGGCTTCCATAACGTATCACCAGTCTGTACAACAAAGAATACTTCGTTGCTTCCTGAGTCCGCTTTGGCTAACCAAACAATACGACCTATACAAGAGTTAGCAGGTGGGAACGTAACAGTTACATTATTACTAGTAGTGTCACACCTCAAAACATATGGAGCGTTATCAAGAGTAATCGTTGATGCAGTCGTAGTCGTAATCGTAATCTCAGCTGCAACTGCCTTAGGACGTTCGTTATATGTACTGAAGTCTCCTTCAATCACTAACGCACTACCACCAGGCAATATTGTTACCGCTGGCACACCTTGGTCACCCGGAGGTGTAACAGGTGCAGGTGTAGGTATCGACATTATCTATGCCTCTGTATTCCACTCTCAATCATATGCAGGTGTACTGCATACAACCTAAAAGGGAAGTCCAACTCAGTACCAGATAAACCTATCTGGAAGTTAACACCAACAACATCACGACTCAGACCACGTATAGCCCTAGAGGAATCTCCAGTAATCTTATACATACCTGTAGACTGGATGCCTCGCTCATTCACCACAGACCAATCAACCTCAGAACCTACACTCGCCTTACCGACTGCGTGTAAGTCAACCTGAGAAGGACGGTTCTTAGCGTAGTATGAAACACCATCTGAATAAGCTTGACCAAACGCTCTGGTCAATACATTCCAATCAATAGCACCCTGCTTACAGAAGTTAGGAACAGTACTTACAAACGTATATGCAGGACCACCAACCGCTGTACTCAACTGAACACTATTATTAGTAACCGCTTTGACATACATAGTTGCATTTAAAGTAAGTCCACCACCAGCCTTAGTAATAATGACTGCATCATTAACCGCTAGACCAGTAGTATTCGTAGTCCCTGAGAATGTAAGTGTTGTAGTACCAGTACCACCAGTAGGCTTATACGTATACAAGCTGTCATAGAACTTGTTCAGTATGTATATCTGACCGTCACTTCCACCAGCGTATAGAATACTACTATCGTTCGTAGTATCTACAGATAGACCATCCGTTATGGTCGCAGGTGCATCAAACGATACCCATCCTGCATATCTCGTATCCCATACATATGCCTGTATGTTCTTACGGTAGTCAGTCGTATCAGTCTTATACGCTCTAGGTGCAAACAAGAAGCACTTCTTATCGTGCATCACCATAGCGGACTTGGAATACTGGTCAGCAGTAATGAAATTATCGCTACCAACCTGAACCCTATAAGGCGTTATAGACAACAAGCCATCAAGGGCAATAGACTTAGCGATAACCTCAGTACCAGCGAACTGGACAACACCCTTAGCATTCAAGTACCAAGGTTGACCAAGTACATTAGCCAACGCTCTAGGTGCAAGCAAGCCAATACCAGGTTCACGCAAGAACGCCTGAATGGAATAGTTACTAGGGTCAAAACCTGTTACCGGATAGACGGTATTCTCTCGGAAGACGAGAAGGACAGCTGTCGTACTGTTGTTACGTGACATCATATCGCCGTGGTACGACAACATATTCACGATGAACTCTTTGTCATCTTTCGAGGAGACATCAAACGATGCACCTTTGATTCCTATCTTAGGGTCAGTAGGAAGCGGGACGTGAGTAGTATTAATTGTGTACTCGTTGTCTGAATCAAACTGCCAAGATACCCATAAAGAGTTATTCTTACTTACCCACAATCTATTCTGGTGAACAGCAATAGCCGTTGCACCTGCAGGAAAATTATCTTGACCAGACTCATACACGTCACCCTGAGAACCCTTAGGTCCATCATCAAACGTAGCAGACTCAGCCACGTTATCAATCAAAGTGATTCCACCAGATGAACTAAGTAGCGTCAGGTTAGGACCATTAATGGTGTTGTCACTAAGATTGATAGAACCAAGACACCTATACAAACCATCAGTAAACGCAGTACTAGAACGGTAGATAATAAGGTGTGTGTAACCAGTACCAGTAAGAGTCTCACCTCCAGGATTCAATAGAATCTGGTTAGCAGACAACGCCTCACTAGTCGTAATCTCTTCACTTACTCCTGAGAGTTCACTCTCAAATCCCTTGAGGTAAACAGTTGAAGTACCTGTACCAGTACCCGGTACATATGGAGCAGATGCACCATCTTCAGGATACCAACGAGAAAAACGATACGTATACTTAATCCCAGTAGATAGGTTACCGTTGACAACAATATCTCCAACGTACATGAAGTCTTCGCCATCAACCAAGTCCTGTACGTCATCTTCAACTCTAAGGTACATCTGCCTGACAGCACTAATACGTGAATCAGTAAATCCACGCACACTCCAAGTCATGTAACCGTTCTTCTCATCTAGGGTTCCGTAACCACCCCACTCGATAGCAGCGTTAGCCTGTTGGAGTCCAATCCTTAGATTAGGAATAGATGTACGTATCTTCTCAGGAAACTGCATACGCATACTGACAGTGTCGTACTTACTCCAGTCCTTACCAGTAGCAAATGAGAACTTAGCAGCACACCCCTTAAGGAGACCAGCATAACCAGCTACATTAGTATTGTTCTGGTACACCTTGACCTTTACAAGTCCTGTAATAGGGTCGGCAGCATCAGTACTATCACTATTCAACCTAGGGCTAACAGCGTGTAGGTTTACGTTGGTTACGTAGATACCCTTCTGGCTACCGTCCTTAGCGTTGATGTTCTGAATGAGAATTTGGAACGAAGTAATCTGGTCTCTGAATGGACGGAAGTCACATAACAGGTTAGCCTTTATCCAGTCAGTACCTGAACGTGCAATAGGTGGCGCAACAATAGCAGATGCATACGCACCCTGAATAGCAACACCATCCTTATAGGCTTGCAGGGACACCTTGATACTTTGACCAGTAACACTATTCTGAGTATCTACGTTCATAGCCCATAGGCTAACAAGATACATACCAACACCTTGAATGGTGAAGTAACTATTGATTCCTGTATCAGTAAAGGTATAAGCAGCACCACCCTGGCTAACAATAGATACAGTAAATGTATTCACACTAGGTACAGTCAACACCCACGCAGGAGTGTTAGCAGGGATACCTAATGACCCTGCAAAAATAATCTTTTGACCAACCTTTAGGTTGTGTGCTGAACTCGTAACAGTAGTGCTAGATGCTACAGAACAACTAATGGCACTAGAACTATCATTCTGGTTCGTGAAGTTAACTTGCTCATCTGGTACGTTGATGTACTGCAATGCATGAGTACCACTACCAGCACTACCAGCAGATATAGCCGTACCACCAACAGTACTCGATACCGTAATCGTAGATGATGATGGAGTACCTACAACAAAGTAGGTTGTATTGATAGCAAAGTTAGTTGGTAGTGTCCCAGCAGTAGTAAACTCAACAGGTGTACCAGCAACAGGTACAGGGACAAACGTACCACCTATATTGGCACTACCATTAGTGAAGGTAACAGGTGTACTGGTATACGGAATGTTCTGATAGATACCATCATCCGTACCAGCAATCTCAATCATACGGGTAGCACCCTGACCGAGTGGTGACACAATTTGAGCAGTTACACCAGATGGAAAGTTGCCAGCATCAACAGTATATGGAATAGCCTTACGTACTGGGTCACCTGAATACTTGAGCCAAGCAGCACCACTAGTAGGCATAGAGCCTGTACTACCAGCAGTAAAGTTCCAGTCAGAAATAAGTGTTGTAATCCCACCTGTTCTAAGGATAGGACCAACAGCAGAATCTATGAATGTATGTTTATTCGTACTAGGTACGGTGTACTCAGCAAACGCATACGCTCTTGCTGAAGGCTTTAGATTAGGGAATCCAGCGATAGTAGGAACAATCTGAATGGTTGAACCATCAGTTCTAAATAAACCAATAGGTGATTCAGTCCCATCAGACTTTAGCCCTGGAACACCATACACATACTTACCGTAAGCAACCATCCTGACATTAGGGCTATACAACGTGTCAAACGCACTGTCAGTTGTAAGGTTGGTATACGTATTAGTAGTCGTATTGAATAGGCGTACATCACCAGCTGATGTATATACAAAGTTACTAGTTACACCAGATGCACCTTTGATAGGGACCATCTCGTAAACGCCATTAGCGTCACTAGCAGAAGCATTCAACTCAGTTGGTTGAAGTAAACCCTGCCATCCATTCCTTAGAACAAGAGAACCACCATCAAGTTGAAGGTTGTTGATTGTCTCTGCGTACCCTGTATCAAGCTTGTTAGCGTCATTATAGGTGTCAATACCACGCCAGACCTTATCGCCAACAACGAAAGGTAACGCTGAATCAGTAACCATACGTGTTGTATCTGCCATTAGTCACACCCTCTACGTTTCCAACTATTTGATATTGTTGGCACGTACTTGATAGTAGTAGTTGCATTTGCATACCGCAACATTAGTGGACCCAGAGGGAATGCAAAGCCTACTGCGCCATATGTATGGCATCCGTTGTCGTTACGACGTATCCACGTCTGCTCAGTTGTAGCAGGTACAAACACGCTACCAGCAGCAAGCCTTAGACAAGGGATAAATACACCACTACGGAATGAGCCAGCAGGTAAATCATCTACAGGGTCGAATAGGTAGTCAGGACACTCACAAACTGTATAACCTACCTCTAGGTCAACAGATGCACTCCCTGAAAGAGTAATACTTGCTTCAACTACACCACCAACAATAGGGTTAGTATCAACCGTAGCCGTACCATTTAAGGCTAACGCAAAGTTGATTACAGGTAGAGCATCTACAGTAGCCCTACCATTTAGAGTAGGTGATTGAACAGCCCTAGGTTGTTCACTTGTGGTTGCAAAACCACTAAGAGATACTGAACGTATCTGAGTAGGTGTAACACTAGTCGTTGCACGTCCCGATAAAGATATCGTTGCAAAGACAGGTAACGTTACAGTGGCTTGACCAGAAAGACTAAAACCAGAAGGAGGGACAATGATTGGAGGCTCAATCGTAATGACTGCATCACCGCCACCACCTTGACCAAAGTCAGTTATAACTTCTGGGGCAGGTACTGGTGCAGGAGGTAGTCCACCACCCTCTTCTTCTGTAGGCATCTATTAATCCATAGATATAGTAATTCCAGCAATGTTGAACTGTAGGGACTGACCTGAAGTTACAGTGACAACACTATCAAAATTACCGTATAGCAGACAAGTGCCAGATGAAGCAGCAGTATAAAAACCCACACCATAAACAGAAGTAGAACCCCAACCTGAGTTAGTGAATGTAATAGCCCCTGTATTAGTAACTGCACTACCACTGGTCGAACTCCCAAAAGCAATCGCCTGACGGGAACTACCACTCATTTCAGTTTGTGCTGAGTCACTACCAGCAGCACTTAGAATGCCAACATAAGTAACCTGACCAGCAGTATACGAAGTTCCATTCAATATAAGATTAATCAACGCACTCTCAAGAGTGTTCGTCATAGCAGTTGTTGTAGGCATCTCTTATTCCTTAATTCGGGTCTATACCACTTACGTTGGATGATACCGCAGTCGTTGTAACCGATGCAGTCCAAGCGTCAGTCGTATCATCTTCCTTCTTTACAACCATCTGAGAACTACCGACATTCACCTTGTTACGCAAAGCACGTAACGCTGAACGTACAGTACGCTCCTCAGCAGTACCAGCATTCAAGCCACTACCAAGGTCTCGTGCAAGCATCTCATCAGCCATAGCATTCGTCTGAAGCTTCTCACCAAACGAGCCACTTGCAGTATGACCAACACGCTGTTCATCCCACACGCCATCGATAATGTTGTCAGGTGTAGCAACAGTACCTACAGAACCAGTAAGGTTACCAACTACGTTGCCAACTACACCACCTACGGTTCCTGTTACGTTACCTGTCACATTGCCAGTAACACTTCCTACAGAACCCGTTGTATTGAACGTCTGGGATGTAGAGAGTGAATAACCTGACTTGTCTTGTATGAACGCACCTATGGAACCAATATTGTTGTGTGTTGATGCGACTGCATCAAGAACAGCTTGTGCTGTTTGCGCAGCGGTTAGACCACCAGAACTGAGTTTGATAGTCAATACTGCACCATTAGTACCTGACGCACCTCTGACAACGACTGTTACGTCATCTGCACCCGCTGCGACTGCTGCATCTGGTAGGTCAAGTCGATATACGCCAGGCATCGTACTAGCGTTGACTTCAGCGAATCCACCTGATGTCCATACTCCAGAAGGATTTGACCCATCAATCACACGAGCAACGAGAGGTATCTGTACGTCTGCGGTACGTGTACGGTTGTAATAGGCGGATAAGCCAGATGTGGAGGCTGTTAGGCCTGTAACACCGAGGTACAGTTCGATGCTCTGGGATGTGGAGCCGGGAGCGATTGTGATTGTGGATGCGTTGCGTTCGGTTGGGATGTAACGACCAGTGTCTGAATAATCAAAGTACTCAATCGCACCCATTGTTGGAGTAGATGGCGCAAGCCACGTTACACCATAGATATCAGCGGCAGGTGCGCCCGTTGATGTGCCGGCGTTCTGCGATGCACTGCTTGAATGGTTAGCCCAGAACGGGAAGTTTCCCCATCCTGTGATTCGGCTTAGATTGTAGTCCGGCGATATGAACGCACGACTTAAAGAGCCTGTTCCAGTGCCGACATTTGTTCGAGCTGTGCCACAATTAAAAATATTGTACGACTCAACTATTTGACCATTGTTTGTAGTTGATGTGATTCCGGTTGATGTTTCAAAGATGCAGTTGCGAACTACAATCGGATATGTCGTGGACATATTGTTTCCGGGATACGGAGCAACACCAGTATTACCTATAAACCTACAGTTTTGTATTGTCGCACCACCAAGATGCGCTCCTGCTGGGCTATACAAAAGCAAACAAGAAGTAGGTGTGTATGCAGATGGATTTATAAAAATGCAATCTGTAAATGTTGTCTGAGAATCCCACGCCGCGGTTGTACCAGATACACCAAAACGCACAGGTCCGAAAAATATACATTTTGAAACTGTAAATCCAGCAGTGCTCTGTATTGGGTCAAAAGAAAACGCAGTGTTCATGTCAACATTGTTAGCGGGCGTATAGAACCCACACGATGTGACAATGATAGATGTACCTCCCACCACAAAAACGCCGCCATATATGCCAGAGCCACCAGTTGCATACCCTGTTATGTGCAAATTCTGAATCGTGATATACGATTTTCCTATTGTTAGCGCACGACTTAAAGTTGAACTAGTATTGCTTGTATAACTTGTTATAATGACTGGCCCAGCAGTTACACCGCTAAACTGTGAAGCGGTTGGGTCACCAGATATCGTGATTCGCTGTCCTTCTGATGTTGGGTTTGTAAATGCCGCTGTGACCGACTCACGATAAACACCGGGAGCAATATACAAAGTGTCACCGACACCAATACCAGCTGCTCCGAGTGCCTTTCCTACAGTTTGCCACGCTTGATTTGTTGCAGGCCCTGTACCAGCGTTTACATCACTACCATCAGTCCTGACGTAATATGTTGCCATTACTCAGCCGTCCCTTGAATAATCTCTTGAGCCATCATCACAGCGAACTGTTGCACAATCCCATATTGAAACTGCTCATCCTGAGTGACCCACCAGACATTTACGCTCGTACCATCAACACCGAATGTACCTAACAGAGTACCGTTGTCATCCTCGATGTCACCAAAGACACGCCAGTCAGTAGAAGGTGCAGGTTCTTTTTCAATGCGGAAGTTTTGCAGGTTCATCTTGTGTTCATACGCCCTTCAATGTTAGACACCCGGCTTTCAACTTTACCAAGGCGTGTTTCCATCTTACAGTTCTGAAGATTCATCTAATACCTCTACGCTGGGTCAACGCCAGTAATCGTCTTACTGCTATCACTACTACTTACTGTAGCAGACCACGCAGTACTTGCATCATCTTCTTTGTATACAGTCATCTCATTATTGATGACTGTTGTCTTATTACGTAAGCCTCGCAAAGCACTACGTACTGTACGCTCGTTGATAGACCCTGCACTTGAACCACTACCTATATCTCTAGCGAGTAAATCATCCGCAAGAACATTAGGCTGTAGACGCTCACCAAATGTACCAGCGATATTGTGAGTAGACTTTGCCTCATCCCATACTAGCCCCGGTACGTATAAAAGGTCTTGTGAATTATTGTAAGTAGTTTGATTAGTTTCAAGGGTTACTAAACCAAATGTCCCGGGTGTAACGTGTGATGCAACTGCCTCATCCCAGACCGCCGAGGCAGTCTGCGCTGCCGTCAAGCCACCACTGCTCAGTTTGACCGTCATTACCGCACCGTTAGTACCGCTTGCACCTCTGACAACAACCGTGACATCGTCAGCACCAGCAGCCAAAGCAGCATCAGGGATGTCCAATCTGTAGACCCCCGGCATATTGGTTGCGTCAACCTCGGCAAAGCCACCAGATGTCCACGCCTGAGCGATGGTACGGGCTACTAGAGGGATGCTTACAGATGCAGTGCGTGTGCGGTTGTATCGGGCTGAGAGGCCACTTGTGGAGGCTGTAAGACCAGTAGCACCAAGGTAGAGTTCGATGGACTGTGATGTGCTTCCTGGAGCGATTGTGATGGTCGATGCGTTGCGCTCGGTTGGTTGGTAGTAACTTGTATTACTCAACTGGATAGATGTCAAAGCTCCAGCATCTGGGTCACTTCCACCGTTAAACCAAGTAGCTCCAAATAAGTCTGTAGTCAATGCTCCAGTCGGGTCACCAAATCCAATATTTAGGCTTCCAGGAAGTGCGCTAAACCACGTTTGTTTTGCCAATAGTCCAAAGAGTTGGGAAATTCCTATGTCAAGCATAACAGGCCCGACGGTTACTGTATTGGCTCCAGTTGCTACGTTTGTTAGTGTAGTTGTACACCCTATGATTCGATTGTAATCCTGTAAATTTACTGTCGTTGTACGACCAACGATAGCAGTTCCACAGTTTGCGATCAAACAGTTTCTAACGTTTGTTGGATATGTGGTGTTGCTTATGCTTTCAAAATATACACCTATGACAGACGATTGTATATAGCAGTTGACTACAGTAATGCCTCCAGCTAAATTGGTGTTTAGTCCTCCAGCTCCTTTTACAAAGCGAACTGCGGCACTGCTTGCAGTTACTGAAGAACAACCAATAAACGCACAACTTTGTACAGATATGCCAGCACTCCAATCGGAAGAGTGATTGACACCACAAGTGTAATTGATTCCATATGAACCAGTTGAGAACATACATTTTCTTATGACATTGTTAGTCGTTACACCAGTTGTAACGCTACCAGTAATGCCAACGGATGCTGTAAGACTAGAGCCTACAAAAGCACAATTTTCTATAACACACTCAACACTGGAACCTAGGGACAACATCGTTGCCGAGCCATCAAAATATAGGTAACTAAAATTTAAATAATTTTTATTACCACTGGAAATAATAGTCCCAGAACCCGCAACTGTATCTAGCGTTAGGTAGTTTGTAAGACGCACAAGACCCTGTGACACGCCAGCAAACTGTGCGGCTGTTGGGTCACCGATTATGTATGTAGCAGCAGTGTATGTACCTGCAATCGTGACATTTTCTCGGTACACGCCCGGAGCGATGTAAACCGTATCTCCTGAGCTTATGCCAGTGGCTCCCAATGCTTTTTGTACAGTCCTCCAAGCAAGAGCAGTGGTAGACCCTAGCCCAGTATTTGCATCATTGCCATCGTCCCTGACGTAGTATGTAGCCATTATTCGGCATCCCCACTGATAATCTGTTGAGCCATAATCACCGCAAATTGATTGACGATACCAGCCTGAAACTGCTCATCCTGCGTCACCCACCATTGATTGACTGAAGTACCATCAACACCGAACGTGCCGAGGATATTACCGGCATCGTCCTCGATGTCACCAAATACACGCCAGTCGGTTGACGGTGCAGGTTCCTTTTCAATCCGGAAGTTCTGCAGATTCATTTGCCCACCTTCAAAGCGTTCATATCTGTCCCCTTAAAAGGCATCGTCAAGAACGCCAGCACACTGCTCACCGCAGCGGAGACACCAGCCGCTACAGCCTTGCTTCCGTACAGTGCCATCACTTCTTCACCTTCCTTGCATCAATAGCAAGCATGACCACATTACGTACCTTTTCAAGGTCGGACGTAGACAGGAAGCCGATATGCTCAATGACCTGATTAACCAACAGCATCTCACCAAAAGGAATCTTTACCTCAGGCACGTTAGCGTTCTTCTTTAGAAACTTACTTAGCCAACTCATAACATTTCCTCCTTAGATGCTCTCTTGATAACCATATCACTAGGTGTGTTCTCTCGTATCTGTTGTAACACAACATCCCTTTGAGAGACTAACTGAAACGCTTTAGCATCAGAATCCTGACGCACAAAGAAAGCGATTACCGCTGTAATCAGTGCAGGTATCCCTGCACGTACTCCTTCAACTCCACAAAGCGTAAGTACCTTCATAACATAACCAAATGTGGCGGTGTCTGGTATGTGCCTTGCTTCCCACTCCATATTGAAAGCGGGACCAGCACTAGCCATAAAAGCACCAAGTGCAATCCATACCAAACGAACCCACGCTATGCTCATCGTACTGTTTTAGTCTTCTCTTCCAGGACTCTCAGTCGTTCCTTGACACTCTGGAGTTCTTTATCCAATCGTACAATCTCTACCCGCATATCCTGAATACTGCCCTTAAGGTCTTTATACTGCGTCTCACTCTGAGTAGTAAGGTTAGCGAGCATAATCTCAAGCTTGTCTACCTTACGAACAAACGTAAATGATGCACCCAAGAAGGATGAAACAGCACCTAGAAATACAGTCAGTAAGACTATACCAATATCCTTAATTTCCATCAGAACCACCTGTTACGGGAGGGATTGCAAATGGAGAACCCGGCATACGCAAGAATGTATCAAGTTGAGACCACAACCTCATACGAGTCTCGTTGTACCAATTTCCCCAGAAGGCACGTTGAGCAACAGATGGGTCATCCGTATTCTTCAATGCCAACTTGTAGGCAGCGTAACTAGCCCACATCTTTAACTGCAAGTCATCAGGAATAACCGTAACAGACGTAGCACCAATATCACCTAACGTGCCACAACCATAAACAGTAAACGTAGTAGATGCTGATGGAGCAGGATAAATCCTTATCTGGTAATCACCAGAGCGATACCAATACTTAGGCGTACCAGCTGCTGTAGTCTCGAACGTGGGGTCATATGCCCTTAGGGTAGGTTCACTACAGTGGACTAGGTTTGTAAGCCCAGATTGGACAGTAAGAGGAAACCACATACTACTAGCGTCATTCACCGTTGAAGCGTCAGTAGGTACGTAGGCTGAGTCTAGGCTAATGCTAGACAGGTTGATAATAGGATTGGACTGAGTAACTGTTCCTTTTGCTGGAACGTATATACAAGTCCTACACGTTTCTTTAATGGCTTCGTTTAGATAAGCCTCAATCGTTTGACTAGTCGTTGTAGAGACAGTGCCTGAACCGTTGCCAACTTCACCTACTGAGGAATCAGTTGCTTCGTTCAAGAGGCGAATAACCTCTGATGTAAGTGTAGTCAGAGTTGCCATTAAACTGTCCTTCGACCATAGATAGCAGAGTTGGATTCAACCATACCAAGTCTATCTAAGTATTCTGCCTTGTATATAGCAAGTACTTGATTATCCTTCATCTGCATAGCACGAGCGTAAAGGACACCATAAACAAGACAGTCGTGTGCTGAATCTGGTAATGGACACTCTTGGTCATCTGCTAGAGGTACTGCATTACCGTTCGTATCGTACTGCCATATCATTCCAGGTTGACAGTAACCTTCAATCATCACGCCGTTTGTAACACTAGAGATTGGCGTAGGGAGGAACCTGAGTCTATTCGTTGCATAAAGTATGCAAGCGTCAATAACAGCGTCACCTTGAGTCCTGTAGCGGTCTACTTGCCTGTCAGCAAAGTCTAATAACCGTAGCCGTCGGTACTCGTTGTCTTCCCACTTGAATACTCCCCTAATACGATACATATCAGGGGAACAGTATTCGTCTACACCATCCTCTAAGTCTAGGTAACGTCTGCCAAACAAACAGTCTGTTTTACGGGCTATCTGATTGGCAGATTCCAACACTAGGTATTCAAGTCCAAATGGGTCAAGGTCTTGCTTGCTACCAAAGTGGTGCAAGCCTATCATCCTGACCTTTTGTTTGATTTCACCTAGTGTCATCTCGTTACCTTAGTCTAATTAGAGGCTAACTGAGCCGTCACGTCCATTGACGAGTGCAGCCATTGCAACAGCAATAGTTCCAGTGTCAGTGGTCGTAGCCGACGTAAGAGTTGTGAACTGCAACTGCCAGTATGGCTTTGCAGACATAACAGGAATATATGTAACATATGTTCCCGCAGTCTTATTCACAACTACAGCTGGAGAAATGTCAGCAGGACTACTACTGAGGTTTCCAGCAGTAGCAACCGTACTAGCATCAGAACCAACGACCTTAAATACAGCAGTACCAATATTGGTAAGCGTACCAGCAGTTGTATAAACAACCTTTACGAACAGGTCTTGATTTTGTCCATTGATTCCAGGGAGTACACCTGCACCACTTGCAGCGGTATCTGCCTGAGAAGCAAAGTCTGCTGCTGCAGCAAGAATCATGTTAGGGCTAGAGAATACATCCGAAGCACCATAAACCTGAGTCGTTCCAGCATAGCCTGTCATAGTGATAGTTGTTGCCAACTTATCAGTAGAAGCATCTTGCTTAAGTTTTGCTGAAGCATAACTTGCAACTGTTGTAAATTTGAAGGAAGCCTTCTTATCACGTGCCATTTCTTTTCTTCCTTTCTATTATGCGACTCGGCAGAACAAGCGACCAACAGCACGAGTGTGTGGAATCCACAAACCAATACCCCAGTCGAATACGACGTTGTGCATAATGCCATTTTCCTTGGAAAGACCAAGGTAGGTTGGCTTGAATGGTCCACTCTGCCATCCCTGCGTATATCCAGTTCCATAACGAACTGCATAGATGGAGGAAGCAACGGAACCAGTAATACCAGACGCTGTCTGAGTATCGGAGATTACGCTCGTAGTACCGTCAGCCTTACGACCAACTGTACGGACGGTTGCATTCTTGTACTTCTCAACTGGGCGGTCGAACGAGTCACGAGTGACATCGAATCCAGCCCCAATTCCCATAGTACGGATTGCAAACTCAACAGAACGTTTTGCCTTCTCAGACATATACAAGACAACACCATCTCCATCTGGGGAGTTCATGTTGTCAAGCAACTGCTGGAGATAAGCAAAGAATGCATTAGCGGTAGCACTTGTCGTACTAGCCGAAATGTCAATACGTGCTGCATCAGGAGCAATCAACGACATTTCCGATGGGATATCGAAGTCGTTGAAGTTATCCATACGGTAAGCAAGTCCAGGGAAACAATCAATATTGCCCGTAAGCGGATTGTTGTTAATGAACTTGTCATTGAAATCATAGGCAAAACCCTCGAGGAAGATTTGAACCTGAGCTTCAATCGGGTCGATGATGTTCGTTGGTTGGTCAAGCAGAACGTGGTCTACAAGAATCTTGTTACGAACAAGGTACATCTGCTCTTCGTAAGACTTTGGTCGTCCCTTAACCGCAACTGGTTCAGAGTTAACACCCGTCCAGTTTGGCGAAGGGATACCTGAGTTCAGGTAACGAACACCAATCTGCTTGAGCGATGGAGAAGTATAGAGAGGAATATCCTTAAGGGCATTCCACGTCTGGTGAAGAGATTTTGTGATTTCCTTGACGAGAGGGTCGTTGCTAATAGCTGCTTGGTCCGCAAGCGTCAAGGCTCCGTTAAAGTCAATAGCCATTTACTTAGCCTTTCCTACATTGTTTTGTTTCGGTTGATGCCCATCAATTCTGATAGACCCATCCGACGGGGTGATTGTTGTGTGCCACCAACCACTGGAGCTGCTGAACCTGCTTGAGATTGTGGAGTCGGAGTACGCTGACCCTGAACAACCTGTTTGGTGAGTTCTGGCACTAGTGATTGTTGAAGACTCTGGATTTGGTCGTGGACCATCCGTACTGCGTCTGATGGCTTAATGCCAGCATTCACAAGACTGTCCACCATATGGTTTGCCTTCTGTGCCAACGGGTACATCTGGACTGCTTGTTCTCGTTCTCGCTGAACCATAAACTGACTGACTTCAGCCATAGCCTGTTCGTAGCGGAACTTCTGGAGTTCAGCATCAAGCTGTAGTTGAGCAGTAGCCGGGTCTATTAAGTCTTGAGATTCAAGTTCACGATAACGCTGTTTAATAGACTCTTCTTGAGCCTGAACCTGTTGCTGTTGAATAGCCTTCTGTAAGTCAGCAGCTGATTGAAATCCCTGCTGTTCAAACTGACTAATAACATCAGCCCACTTGTCCAAGCGTTCTGAATAAGACTTAGCCTTATCGTTTACTTCCCTAAACCTATCGTATGGGATAGGACCAGGTTCCTTAGTATCGCTGACTGGCTGTGACAGATAACCGAAGTCATCGTCATTTGTGGATTGCTCCACTGGGACCGTAGCACTATCGTTAACGCCTGTTGTGCTTACAGTATCGTAGTCGGCGGCTCCACGAACTGCGTCCAAAATGGCGTTACCAACGCCGTAACCGTCTGACGCACCTGTTGATGACTCAGGTGTAGGTATCATCATCTCGTCTGACAAATGTATCGTACTCCTTATTTACGTTCTTGCCAACTATCCGTTGGCACTTGGAATAATTTGATTCTTAAGTTTTTCCTTTGAGATATCAACTATTCCCTTTGCAGCATCGTTCTCCTGTGTAAGGCGTGAACGCTCCCGCATCTTAAGAAGGTCAGCCTCAGTCTTAGCAGCGACTTGTGCCTGAATCTTCTGTATATCCAACTGAGAAAGCATCTGAGCCTCCTCAGGGTCAAACCGTTTGACAGAGTCAGCAGCAACCTGTTGTTGCTCCATCATCTGTTGTTGCATCATAAGAGCCTGTTGAGCCATACCCTCTTCTTGCTCATTCAAGTGCTGAATAATCTTAGAGGTCTCAGGTATGTTGAGCATACCAATAACAAGCTTGTTGGTTGATGGGTCACCAGGGTCACCAAACAATCCCATCTGACGCATAGCCAAAACCTTCTGTAGTTTCTGGTCAGGGCTATCTTCCATACTGGACCCCGGTACGTAGACAATCCGATACTGACCACCATTACGAATATGGTCAAAGGTAATGACACCCTGCTCAATATTCTCGTAAGGATTAGATTCTTGGTCAACATTACCAATGAATGGAGCAACACCAAACTGCTCTACAAGAGCAATCTCCCACTCTTTAATCTTGGCAGCTGATATCTCAATATCTGCACGTACGTAGGAATGCTGTGTGTTATCAGCACGTTGAAGGAGTTGGACAGCCTCAGCAGGTGTACCAGCAGGTGCTTGACCTTGCGATACATCATGCAATCCAGCAATATCCATCATGTCTTTCTCGATGTACTGGAGCATAGGGAATAGGTCACCACCAATACCCGGCGCACGAGATACTACTGGAGGCGCAGAACCTGGGTTGTAGTAAATCTTCTTGTACGTCCTACTCTCGTCGTAGTAGTCATCACCCTTATGGTTGAACGCATCAGCACCTACATTCGATAGACGCTGAACCATAACGTAGTCACGCTGTTGCTCAAACTGTTCAAGCATACGTGAGTACACTCGGTTATACGTCTGCTGTAGTGAACACAAGTCAAACCCTAGAGAGTGTCCATAAGGAGTACCTGAACGAGGTTGCCAACGTAGTGGGATGAATGGGAACTCATCTTTCTTCTTGTACAACCAAGGACCAGCGTGAAGCAGTACTGAGTTAGTGCTAACTATGTATCGCCCTGATGGATACTGCTGTGACGGTTTTTCCCAGTACTCATATACAATTGCTGCACGTTTTTTAGAGTCACTCTGTGCAAGTCGTGCCGTACTAGGTGGAACCCATCCGTTACCGGAACCATTACCACCCTCAAGATATGAGTCAATATAGGAAGCGTTATTACCTGTCAACGCATCAGGGTTTACCAACTTGCCAATATCTCCGTAGTTGTCTACGAACCAAGAGAGTGGTTTAGCGGATGCGTGAATCAACCAACGAACGTCAGCATCACGCTTCGCTGTTGGGTCTAGGAATACATCAAAGGCTGGAAGAATCTCTTCCTTGACATCACCAATCGTAATGTTCTCATACCCTGTAATCTCACCTGTCTCAGGAGAGAAGTAAGGCATGACCTGTTCACCCTTAGCATCCCAGTAAATCTTCAAGTAGGAAGTACCGCAGACACAAGCCCAACGAACACGTTCCTTCAACTGAGTCTCACGACTAAACTTACGGTTGTAGTGACCACAAATGTGGTTTGCCTCATCCGAGGCAAGTAAGTCTCTTTGAGTGTGAGATAGCGGTACTGCTCGTGCATCAGGACCAACTTGCGTCAACTTACCTACAACACCATCAATCAAAGGACGCATCTTATTGACTGTGATGTAACGGTTAGGCTCATCCTTATTCTGCAACTGAATAAGGTTACGAGTCTGGCTTGAGATACGGAACCACTGCCGTCCTTCAAAGAAGGCAATAGCCATAGCCCACTCAAGTTCCATTTCTTGTCTTGCTCGATAAGCAATATCAAACTGACCTTTGACGAACTTGATTACTTCAAGCTTCTCTTCGTTTGGTGCTTCAGGTAATACCTTCCACTCATTGGAGTTGTTGTCAATCGTCAGGTTATTGTTATTGATAGTCTCATCATTCTTGAGTTCCGCTGCTCCAGGAATACCTTGAACCATACGTTTCTCAAACGCCATAACCTTAGGTTCTGACTCATCCTGCATCTTCTGCTCTGCAAAAGAGACAAGCCCGGACATAACGTCCATCCCTACAGTATTCTTATTCCTTTTGCGTTGCAGTGGAAGCCTCATCAGATGTACCAATCCTTATCGTCCTGTTGTTTTTTGACAGGGATATTCCGACGTATACAGTGTAATTCATACGCAGTATACACACACGCACAACTCACTATAAGTGCAAGTGTACCAAAGTAAATGTTCATAGGTTTCACAAGTAGTCTTTTCTTCCGTAACCATCATCTGCCCATAAAGGCTTCCACGTCTGCATATCTGTAGTCTCAGGACATTTCACCGGATACTCACGCCACATCAAGCCATACCTAAAGGAGTCAATTGCGTGGTCACTACGAGTACCACCATCAATATCTTCAGGGTCTCTAGGGTCAGCCATAGTGTTATTCAACTCACGTATTAGGTTAGGGCAAGCATCACGCACAATACGTAACTTAGGCTTTATCTTGTCACCATCTACTCTAGTGGCAATCAACCATTCCTTTACCCTACGCCATCCTGCTTTACGGTCTTTGACCGCCCTTACACAAGGCAATCCCTTCTTCCACCAAATCTCAACAGGATACTCACCAATACGTTGTGCAGGATTCTCAGGAGGAAATGTATTAGCCCAGTCAAAAGCAATAGCCTCTAACTTCGTATTCCACTTACCTTCTTTGAACCGTCTGTCATTAGCCTCACCCAACTTGAATTTCTCCAACAGGAGAAGTGCGTTATCAGCCTGTTTAGATGATACATGACCTGCTTCATAGAACTCTCCAATAGCGTAGATGTTCTCTTTCTCATCACTAGCGTAGAGAATGAATGCAGCTGGACTACCAGTACCAAAGTCGTGGCTTGCCCAGTAACGCCACCAAGGCTGTAACTCAACGGCATCAACAACGTGCCAAGGGTCACCATCAGGACCATACTCTTTGAAGTCACCAAAGAAGCGTCCACCAACACCTACTTCGTGCTGACACTCTCGAAGGAATGCAATGATTCCAAAGTCATCAATCTCACGTTGACAGACTTCAATAGACTTATGCTCCCAGTTCGCTGTACCACTAGTAATCTTATATCCAGTACGACCATCTTCCTTCTCAACAGGTTGATACTCTAGGTTCTCAATCGCTGGAACAATTGGTGATTGGATTCTGTTCTGTAACATATCTAACTCACCACTTAGAACACGACTCATAACTGAGTTAGCGTGAATCCTGTTCTGGACAAAGACAATCGCACAATCAGTACTCTTCGCAGGGAGAATAGTCTGAGTAATAGTCTGCACCTTCTTCTCAACTCTATTGACAGAGTCATCCAACTCATCAATATCGTCGAGGATAATCATGTCAGGGCGAAGGTTATCAAGCTTGACACCACGTGCGCCGGTATCAAGTCCAAAGGCTAGGATATTAAATCCATTAGCAGTACGTAGTTTCTCAGCATTCCAACCCTTGGAATAACCGTATTTATTGATGGCTCGCTGGATACCACATTTCTCCATCGTGTTAGCAATATCGGCGACGTGACGGTTAGCAGCATCCTGTGTTGAACACACGTATAACAAGAATCGTCTAGTAGCCTTGACTGCAATACGACTGGAGATAAGTTCCATCGTAGTAGACTTACCACCACCACGAAACCAACACTCAATAAGGGCAGGTGGCGGATTCTTAGCCTCAATAGACTCAGCCCATTCCCACGCACGTATATGGTGTTTAGCAAGTGGTGCAGATGCAGCATGAGGAGCATAACGCTTTAACCACCTCTTGTAATCCATCTCATGCCCATCAATAGGACTTGCTACTGAACCAAACTCACTACCATCTATCTGTACATCAAATCGTTCTTGCATCGCTTGTAGCAATGCGACAGTCAAAGGCTTATTCGGACGAATGAACTTCTTCAGTGCCTTCGGCGTTATCCTCGTATTCACCTGACTCTTCTGTGCCATCAACTACCTCAGCATCAATAATCATGTCATCAATAGTTTCTTGATAGACAGCAAGCAACTTACCTACACCAGCCTTGATACCCTGTAACTCCTCTGCGTTGGTGACGTTATCTTGGATGATTTTAACCATCTGCATCACAAGGCTAAATGCTTGGTCTACCTCAAGAGTATATGCTTTTTGGTGCAACAATCGTTGCTCAGTCTCAACAATAGACGTACGTTTTTCAATGAGTTCAATAACATCTTTAGCAGCTGCAAACTCACTCATTACGTTTTCGAGTGCTTTACCTAACTCATCAAAAGTATCCCAAAAGTCATCTGCGTAACGCTTTTCACAACACGTACGATACATCTCTTGTATCTTCTTGTATTGCTCAATGCTTACACCTTCAGATGCAGCCTCAGCACGATTATCAAGAAGTGCAGTGATATACGCAGCGTCATCACGCAGAGACCACAAGCCAGGGTCTTCTCTAAGTTCATCAATGCGACCAAGTAACTTAGAACCCACATTCCTAAAACGACCAGAGTTAATCTTACTTTTTAATCCAGTCGTAAAGTTCATAGTGTCGGTGGTAGCGACTGCTGGTACGCCCCCGTGCCGAAGGCAAAAGAGTTGCCCCTTAATAGCAAAGTTCTTACACTTGTAGGTGACATACCCTTTACTAACTTCAGCGTCACATAGTTTGACTAAGCCTCCATTACGTGTCTTATAACGAATGCCGTCTTTCTCTGTTACAGGGTCTTCCGCATCCTTCTTAGCACCAAACCCTTTGTAGTACCTAAACGAACGCTTCAATGTTTTTACTTAGTACCTTTGACAGTGTATACTTTTACTATGTCACATATATCAGTACCAGACCATTATCGCAAAGGCGCAATCCAACCAGTTGAGGCTATTAGTGACTGGGGACTAGGATTTGCCCTTGGGAATGTAGTCAAGTACGTATCTCGTGCTGGCAAAAAAGAAAGTGCCACTCGTCAAGATGACTTGATGAAGGCACTCTGGTATTTGGTTTACGAACTGACTAGTGGTGATGTTGAGTTTACTGATAAGTTTTTAAAGGCTTATCGAGATAAAGATTAATCAGAAGATTGAAATCATATCTGCAGCCTGTTTAGCTCCAGCCTTCTGACGGTTAAGTTCTTCATCTTTTTTAACTTGCATTGCTTTAGTTGGATTGAACTTAGACTGAGTTTGGAACCATTGTTGCATTCCAAGTCGAACCTTCTGTTGTCCTTCTGGGTCAAGTTTACGGAACGCTTCAGAACCGGAGAGCAACCTCATATACTCAGACTTGTCTTTAGGTTGTCCCTTCTTTTCAGACTGTTCAACAAGGGAAACGCCATAAGCAAGAGCCTTGCCTAGTGGTGTACCTTGATTAGCTCTCAAGAAATTAAGAGTATCTCCACCACCTTCAGGTGCTTTAGATGGTCCAAATACAGACTTGTCAGTATTACCCATACCGTAAGACATACCCGACTTCATCTTACGTTGATTTGATGAAGCGTATGGGTTTTCAGCAAATGCAGGACCATAAGTACCAGAAGCTTTTGGTATTACGTTCCTAGAGATACTTTTCTCTTCAGCCATTACTTCTTCTTACCCTTCATAAAGCGATGCTCTTTCATCTCGCCCTTCATCATTGCTTCCTTAGATGCAGGACGCTTTCCATATTCCTTAGTCTCAGCCTTCATAACTGCGGACGTTGACTTCATAGGAACCTTATGCTCCTTGGACTCAACTCCCATAATCTTAGACATCGACATCTTTCCCTTAGGATAAGGCATACCCATTGGCATTTTAGTTATTTCCTTCTCTTATAAATGGCAGTAGCTTTAGATTCCTGCGCTTCACTTGGTTTGATTACCAACTTACCCTCAGCGTTGGAATGCTCTGCGTACTCGGCTTCCATTGCTTGTCGCATAGTCGGGCGATTGCCTAACTTATGCTCACGTTGCTCCATTTTCAGAAGCTCCGTTTTGGTAGGTGCTTTCTTGAGGTTATGTTCCTTCATTTCTACGTTCATCAAAGTACCCATAGAAAGATGGTTCATATGCTTGTTCATCTCGTTCAGCATCTAACGACCTCTACCAGCAACTCGCTTGAGTGCAGGATTCTTAGCCTTTGCAGCAGGACTAGCCTTACGGCTTGCTGACGCAAGAATAGCACCAGCTGCTTCCATAGATACACCTGACTTCTTAGCAATCTTTGCTTGGACTGCCTTGAATCCAGGATGAGCCTTACTATTCACTTTTTACCAGCCTTCTCATTAGTTACGCCAAGTGCTTTAGACATTTTGCTTTGTCCTGGATATGCTCCTTGAGTACCACCAAGTGCTGTAGTTCCATAGTTTTTTTGTTTAGTTAATGTTTTGTCGTAACCATCAATTGCATTTTGCAAGGCTCCCATATAATCAACTACGGACGTGAATCCCATTGCTCTGGCTTTTTTATTTTCAGGGTCAATTTGATATCCTGTATCTACTGGGTCTGCCCACGCATCTCGTTTACGTAACGCAGATGTTGTCCCTTTAAATGGTCCATCAAAGTCTGAATCACCTTTAGTAGGGTCAAACTGTTTTAAACGATTCAGTTCTGCAACTGCCGCCGCCCGATTAGGGAACTGTGCAAAACTAGCACTACTTCCAGATGTTGCTGTAATACGTGTGTCACGACCTTTTGGCTTAGGCACAACAGATGGTTTTGCTACATTATAAAGTGACCGACGGAAGTCATCTTCATTACGAAATTTACTAGGGTCTTGTGGCATTAGTTACAGTTCCAAGCTCTTAGGGATTTATTGATTCTGCTATTAGGGTCGTTAGCCGTTTTAGAAGACGTACGTTTAGACTTCATACCTTCCATCCTAGAGCAAAAAGACTTACGCCTTGCAGTATCTTTAGGTGTCTTAGGATTAGGTGCTGGCGGTTTAAGGTTAGCACCAGTAGTACGCTTGAAATGCGCTCTACCAGCAGCGTTTAACCCACCTTTAGGATTCTGGTATTTCTTGACAACGCCCATAAAACGATTGTAACGTATATCCCTAATATTACATACCTGATATTATTGTCATATGGCACAGAAATTAATCACTTCAACTGATGACCCTTTGTACATCAATGCAATCGTACACCTAGCCAATCTCCTCGATGAGCGTACATTTGGTACACCTATGGGAGTATCACCTAAGTGGCAAGAGAAGTTTGTAGGCAAGCAATACTGCGAAGAAGGTTGCATCAATGGACGTTGTCCTGGTCATAGTCTAGTGTGTAACCTAGGTACTATAAGCAAGCATCCAACCTATAAGTTCTTTGTATTCCATAGAGAAGACTACTCTAATGGAAAGCAACAGAACGTCATCTACTTCTATGAAGATGAAGCAAAGGCTGAGACTCAGTTCAATACTTTGAAGCGGAGAGCAAGGGATGTTTGACAACCTCACCAAGCGTGAGCTTGACATCCTGCATATGATTGCCATAGATAGACTAACGGTCAATCAAGTTGGAGATAAGTTACTCATCTCTAAAAGGACAGTACACTTCCATCTTCAAAACATATACAAGAAGTGCAATATCGCTGATAGTCATCGCTACCTAATAAACCTAGCACTTGATTATGCTGATTACCATCGCAAGTCACTTGCCAGCGATGAAACGTGATGTATACTACTTACGTCTGGATTGCTACCTACCTACCAACCTGATTCAGATAACCTTTCTACCTAGATAGAGCCAGTCGTACTCCCAGCGGCTGGCTCTGTTGCTTTTACATCCCGGTAGAGCCTAACCCACCTGTTCGTACAGCATCACTAGTCATACGTGGATACACGTCAGCATCACACTTAGCGAATACTAGTTGAGCAATACGGTCACCCTGATTGATATTGAACTTAGATGTATTCTTTCCATTAGGAACCTTAGACAGGATTACCTTAATCTCAAGCTTATAGTCTGAGTCAATAATGCCGGGTGCATTCAGTACGAATACACCATACTTGGCAGCAAGCCCTGAGCGTGAGCAAACCATAGCGTAGTGACCATCAGGAATATCTACAGACACACCCGTAGACACGACGATTACTTGACCATCACTCAACTCATAGTCATCGAGTGCGTATAGGTCAAATCCAGCTGCACCAGATGTAGCCCTAGTAGGAACACAAGCTTCCTTAAACAGTAGGTTGAACATTCTTCTCTTCTTCCATCTCTTCCATTACTTCAGCAATAAATGGAAACTGTACTTTGAACTCAGCGAATATCTTATTGGCAAGGTCTTCGTGTTCACTCTGCGTACCGTTGCCTCTACGCACGTTCATATAGTGAATCCAATTACGAATGTATGAGTTAGCGTATACCTTTGTAGGCGTACACTCAGGCAGGATAGCCCTAGCGGTTTCGTAGGCTACTCCGCACTCAATCAAAGAATCATATGCGTCTTCAATCTTGCGAATTGCGTCAGAAACAATGTGGTCAGCATATACCTGGATATCAGTAGACAGAGGTACGGACATCTGTCGATTGTAAGGATGCTTTCCACGCATCTCTGGAGGTGTAATGCTATCCTTGACTTCCGCATATCGTTGACTAAACTCCTGCACTCTAATACTTGAGTGACGTATAAACTGACGGCTAACCATCCTACTAGTCTTTATCTCGATTGTCCAGTTAGCCATTTCAAAGATAGACCAATGACCATTACGCATACAGTACTTCAGTAGACGCTTATTCTCTTTTTCAGTCCTATTGGACTGAGTGCTAGAAGAAACTCTAGCACAATAACAAATGTGTCCTTCAGCATCTGGAGTAGACCAGATTGTTCTTACTTCGTTCATGTTGTTCCTATAGAATCAAGTATGCGTAAGTTATTTGAGACACCTGCCAATAGACAGGCACAAGCATATGCAGCACTCAAACTACAAGGAAGGCTGTTCTGCATATTCGGCGAGTGTGACGTAGCAATAACGTCAAAGACTTGCAAACACGACATTAACTGGTCTACCCCTGAGTTATCTGGAATATGCGAATACAAGCAACGTACGCATAGTTTTGGGACTTACCCTGACGTGATGATTACCAAGTCAAAGTGGGATTACCTACGTAGTTATGATGGGTATGCAATACTACTAACAGAGTTCACTGATGGTGATTACATAACCGAAGTCCAAGGAATGCCTAACCTAGAATCAAGGCTAGCTGGACCAAGAGTAAAGAGGAATGAGTTTGACGAAGCGCAGTCAGTTTTCATTCCTCTTAGTTACTTTATAAAGCTTGAGTTATGGACACCTAACCGAACGGGTCCGATATGTCATCCATTGCTACAGGTGCAGAATTTGCCGACTGACCCGGTTGACCCGGTTCTCTAGTCTTTCCACTATCCAAAGGCTGAATCGTATCAGCAACAACTTCCCATACTTTACGTTGTTGGTTGTCTTTATCAGTGTATTGGCGAACCTGCAAACGACCTTCAACAGCAACAAGTCTACCCTTAGAAAGGTATGTAGAAGCGAAATCCGCAGACTGACCCCAAGCTGTAACATCGAAGAAATCCGTTTCTTTCTCTCGACCCTTGCGGTCTACTGCAACACGAAGGTTGGCTACACCCTTACCAGTCTGAGTCATACGATGCTCAGGGTCAGCAACTAAGCGACCTACAAGAATAACCCTATTCAGCATTAGACACCTCTGGCTTGAGTGTCACGTTGTAGTTTGATTTACTCTTGAGTAAAGAGGCTACTGCAAGTTCAGCAAAGTCCAACATCAACTTAGCAGGAACCTTGAGTCCAGATGTGCGAATCTGCAACCAAGCATCACCAGCTGACAAACCACACTCGATATTGATGCCATCTTGCGTTGCAAACGATACGTCGTATGTACCAGGGGTTGAAGGGTTGATAACAACCTCAACTTCAGAATCCCTTGAAAAACCAATTAACTTCATCACTAACTCCTCTGACATTACCTGTCATCAGTGCCAGTATACCACAACTTACTTGACACTACTGTCAGGGTTACGTTTGAAGCTTCGATTGGTTTTAGGTTGAACCAGTCTAAGGTTGCTGGCTGAGTTAGTACCACCCTTTGAAAGTGGCTTCTTGTGGTCTATGTCTTTACCTGTACGGTCAACACCTTTGGAGTCCATAGAACGACGTGCCTTTTGGCGTTCCATACGCAGTGGATGTTCACCACGAGATACCTGTTGTGCGTACTCTTTTTTGTATGGTCGTTCCTTGTTGACGTATGGCATGACGCATCTTACATAAACACAACTGCTTTCGCACGTGCGTAATTATATACATATTTAGTATGTATATATTCTTGTTAATAGGGGTATAAAATTCTTTCCCCTCCCCCCACAAAATATTTACCCCCTAATAGCCGGGTATTACACCCTTCTAAGGTCTTTGATATGATGCTTTATGAGCGTTGCTAAGAAGACTAATCCAGCCAAATGGAAGGCTGTTGTAGCCAAGGTAAAAGCCTCTACCAAGGGTGGTGACCCTGGTGAATGGTCGGCTAGAAAAAGTCAATTAGCCGTACAGGAATACAAGAAATCTGGTGGTGGATACGTAGGTCCAAAGTCTTCTGACAACAGCCTTTCAAAGTGGACTGAACAGAAGTGGACAACTAGCGATGGCAGTCCTAGTCAAGGGAAGAAACGATACCTTCCAGAGAAGGCTTGGTCTTCACTATCGTCTGGTGAGAAGGCAGCAACTAATCGTGCTAAGGCAGATGGTAATGCTAAGGGTAAGCAGTTTGTAGCGCAACCTAAGACGGTTGCAAAGAAAGTTGCCAAGTTTAGATAAACCTTGTAAGATTGACAGTGAGTAGCAGGGTAGTCTAATTGGTAGGGCAGCGGTGCATATATCATCGCAGGTGGGGGTTCGAGTCCGCTCTTTGCTTCTCATGCATATGACTTTAACGATAAGTTAATGTAATAGAACCCGGCAAGCCTCTGTATATGCTCAAACCGCCGGGTCACTTTACTAAAAGTCTTTACTAAAAGTCTTTACTAAAAATATCTGTAAAACTCAGTTAGCAAAGGTTTTTTACCAAGGTAAATATAGGGAGATTACTGAATATGACGTTTGGCGAGGTTTACAACGCTATTGCGGTAGGCAAGAAAGTATCTCGTGTTCACTGGGATAGTGAGAAGGCTCACCTTCGTTGGTCTGAAGCATTCAACTCTTTTGTATTCACCATAGACAAGCAAGAATCCATCATAGAAGGACTTACGTTGCCCACTGAAGACTTCTTTGCTGATGATTGGATTGTGATAGAGGAACCAGCTTGGTAGATAGATACATACTCCACTTAGGCAACTGCCTTGATTCACTCAAAGGTGTGCCAGATAACTCAGTAGACTCGATTGTTACTGACCCACCATACGGTATATCCTTTATGTCCAAGAAGTGGGACTATGACGTACCAAGTGTTGAGATATGGAAAGAGTGCCTACGGGTACTCAAGCCTGGTGGATTCCTTTTATCCTTTTCAAGTACACGTACTTACCATCGAATGACCATCAATATCGAAGATGCTGGTTTTGAAATCAGAGATTCCTGCACGTGGAACTACTCCTCAGGATTTCCAAAGTCACACAATATCTCTGCATCCATAGACAAGATGTATGGTCACCCTAATCGAGGTCGTGCAATACCTACAGCCTCGTCATATCAAGCGTGTGATGTAGACCAAGAGAACAAGTTGACTAGTAATCCTGTTGGTCCTTACGAGCCTAAGACAGATGAAGCCAAGCAATGGCAAGGTTGGGGTACTGCACTCAAGCCTAGTCAAGAGTTCATAGCAATGGCACGTAAACCACTAGATGGTACGGTAGCCAATAACGTACTAACGTGGGGTACTGGAGGCATTAATATCGATGCTACACGAGTACCTATGTCTGATGAAGACTATGAAAAGTTATCTACTGGAGTAGAACGCATACGTGAAAAAGGTGGCACGATGGGTAACTCTTGGAAGAATAGTAGTGACCTATCAGGTGCTAATCCAGTCAATCCTGCTGGTAGATGGCCAGCCAATTTCATACATGATGGTAGTGAAGAAGTACTTGAGTTGTTTCCTGACACTAAGCCTAGTAAGTCCGGTGGAGTATCTTACAACAAAGATACACAACATCTAAGTGGTAAAAAACCTCAACCTAGAACTGGACATGACGATAATGGTGGTTCAGCTGCTAGATTCTTCTATGTACCTAAAGCCTCGAAGCGAGATAAAGAAGAAGGCTTAGATGGCTTTGAAGAAAAGGTTGGCGCAAAGCAATTTAACGAAGGTATGGAAGGGCAGATACGTAGTAACGGAACAGTCATTAAAGAGGCTACTAAACTACGAAATCCACACCCAACGGTCAAGCCTACAGAGTTGATGAAGTACCTATGCCGTCTAGTAACACAACCTGGTGGAATAGTACTTGACCCTTTTATGGGGTCTGGTTCTACAGGCAAAGCAGCAATGCTCGAAGGTTTTCGCTTCATAGGATGTGAGCTTGACGAAGAGTATCTTGCAATAGCAGAAGCACGTATCAAACACGCTTGTAGTCAAATACCTTGCATAGAACAACCTGAGTGATATACTAGGTTACTGCCGAAAGGTAGTAGAACAGAAAGAAAGTCTCCAGAAAACCCGACCGACTGTTCAAAACCCGTTTCTATACTCTGTCTCCTCTAAGCCATCTAGCCGAACACTAGGTGGCTTATCTTTTACTACGGTACAATACAGTAGATACAGGCACATCAATTAATGGAGATAAATAAACTCTTGTGCTTGGTAAGCTGATGTACCTGTATCGCCTGCTTATCTACTTGCGTAGTACTTTGCCTCTAACGATACCTACTAGTCTATTGTGCAGCAGGTCTATCTCTTCCCTAGAAGCGTTCTCAATATACGCAACGCTATCTCGATTGAGGTCTTTGTACCCATAGTGCAGTATGAGGGCTTCCCTCATATCTTTACAGTTCTGTCGTTTTTGCTCTATTGTCATAATAACTAAAAGCCACCCTGGTGCTTATTCAAGGTGGCTCATTTGGTTGTTGTTGTTCTTTTTGATGCTCACCTCTCGGTGGCATCAGTACTATAGCACATCAGACAGGCTTTGCACCAACGCCTTCGTACTGCTTTGCGTGACCATTCATCTGCAGCATTTGTGCTAAGTCCTCACCATTACCAGACACTACACCTAGTATCCTGCCGTACTTGTCCTTCTTGTGGTTCTTGACAAGCACTATAACGTCTACCTTGCTATCTAGTATCTTACTTATCCACTGCTCAGTAAATGCCTTAGCAGCCTTACCAGCCTCTGTATCATTCTCAGGACAGTTGATATGTGCCAATCTGACCTTCGTAGCTGACAACATAACACCAAAGCCTAGGTCTATATCGCCTTCCAACGTATCACCGTCTACTACACGTACACGTTTCAACGCATACTGGTACAACGTATTCTTTGTCATGTTTCACATATTACGATTACAAAGGTGTAAAAACGATTACAGGGCAGCCAGTTTACTGAAAACGAATTACAAATCTATCCACTCACTGGATAATATCTATCCGCACGCAACCGCACGATTACGCTCGTATTTGCACGTATTTACGTGCGTTGGCATATTTGATACCTTACTGAGTACTACTACCCCGATATGCCAACTGTATACCAGCCTTACTGAGTACATCCTAACAACTACTCGTTACGTACCAATTGACCTCAGATTGGTCAAATACAGGTCAAATAGGACACATCTAACAGTCATTACGCAGGGTAGAAATGATGATGTAGTTGAGACGTTATGTTTCTACGATGGGAGAAATGATGATGTATGAGATAGGTAGATATATCTGTCGGAGTCCCCCCACCAACAACTGCTCACTGGGAGGGGGTCTTGCCATACCCGGCTCCCCAGTCCGCAGTTTTTAGAAAAAAGGGAGTCCTCAATTTGTATAGAAAGGAACGCGCGCGCGTGAATACCACAGCTGTAGATGGGTTGTCAAGTCAAAATGTGTGTATTGGACGTGTGAATTTGTTCATATCAAATCCTGGTGGTAAATGGTGGCGTTGGCTCTGGATGATACGGTATATTCTTTGTGTGGAAAGGTTACAAAGTATGGAAACAAAATCACCAGAGCAGGAATTACTGAATACATTATTCGGTGAAAAATCAGACTCTGACAAAATGCAAAATGCTATCTCGGAATTGAATTCCGCAATTGTCGCATTGCATAATCCTAGAATCACCAAAGGAATTGCAATGGATGCGGTACGTTCTATCCAAATTGCCAAGCAAATTATTTGGACATTATCAAATTCTGACCAGTCGGTTAGAAATACGGTATCAACAAAGTAGAAAGTAATCAGTTTATAACCCTGCCAGATGTACGCATACGGCAGGGTAGAAAGTAGAAAGAAAATGCAAGTCAAATTGTCGGACGTTATGTATGTTCCGGGTAATCACACCATTGGTAACATTACCTTGCAGGTATCCGAAAGGAAAGAAATTCGTGCATACCTTGATGGTGAATTGTTTATGTTTAGTCCTATCGGTATGTCAATTGCTACACGTGCAACAAATGGTAGTACTGTCAAATTGAAAAATGCCTTGAATAAAGTATTTCAAGCTTTTGAGTATCCTATCGTGTGGACTGTTGAAGATGGTGCGTTATGTTTCACGCCTGAAAGTCAATCATTTAGCGGTAATCAGGAATTGGTGTCAGGTACAACCTACGCCTATAGCATAACGTGTAATTTCCATTGGCGTACGGAAAATCAGAGGGTGAATGAATACCTGAATACACAATTGAAGGTGAATAGGTACATCTAGAAAGGTAGAAATGCAGGGTATGCAAATGCATACCCTGCTAGATGAAAGGTAAACAAATGGAAATTCAGACGTTGGAAAATGCACATCAAATGCTGGGTCATGTCATGCAGAATTTGCGTAATGTGCAATTGGCAATTACCAAAGTGTGTACGGATGTACCGGAATTGTCGGATAGTTTTACGGATGTAATTAATCAGATGTACGCCCAGTTGTCTGAGGTATCCGATTTCATAATAGACCCAGACGTAGCAAATGCGGATGCAGGGAACCACGTAATAGACTAGTAGATGGTAGGCAAATGCAGGGTAGAAATACCGTGCAAGTAGAAAGGTAGCAGGTAGGAAAATGCGAGTAATAGAACGCAAAATGTTAGATGCAATACGTACGGGTAAATCCTGGACGTGTAGTAATACCCGGGTAGATGTATGTGGGGACAGTGTACAGGTATACCTGTTCAATAATCTGATATGCATGATAGATAATGGGCTATCTGGCAGGGAAATGTACGTCAAGACAACGTATAAATCTGCTACCACAAAGTCTAGACTAAATGCTATCCTGCGGGCATATTGCAATACATCTATCTATCAGAAAGATTACATCTGGTATTACTCAGATAACACGTACACAAATAACGCACGTACATTTTTCATCTAGGAAAGGTTATAACGCAGGGTAGGTATCATCTACCCTGCAAGCTTGAAAGGTAATAGAATTATGTATCATCAACCGTCATATAACGCAGGAAAGCGTACCCGTACCATCATTATCGGTTTACTACAGGGAGTAGTATCGCTAGCTGTCGCATACATCATGTATTGTGGAATTTGGATGCTGCATTTCGGCAAATAGGTTGTGATATTTCTAACACTAGCATATACCGTATCATCTGGTATCATCATAGTGTTAGCAGGAAAGGGTAGGTTATTCAAATGGTAGATGAAATGCGTATTACACATTACGCCCAGAATTACGTAGATGGTATTTCCGAATTTGTAGGTACGGCTGATTTTGAATCAGGTAGTTATTTCGCACGTTGTGAATATTGCGATATGTACCATACGTGCTATGACGTAACGGTAGTACACATCCCGTCACAAGGCGAAGATAAATGCACCATATGCCAGGATTGTATATACAAATCAGAGTATGGGGATACTGAATAGAAAGTAGAAAGGTTTACATCATGAGAGCTTTGTATCTGAATAATAGCGGTTCCCGTTGGATTATTCCAGGTAATACCGTACGGGTTGTCGGTACGGTAAATGGGAAAGCGTATAACAAAATACGAAAGGTTGATTACTACGAAAGCCTGGGCAATTTTGCAACGTGTACGGTACGGGTAAATGGTGTACGTTATACGGGTTTCAAATCCGATACATCCGAGTATTACGAAAAAGATAATGTGGGCGTATTCATAGGTACGTTACATCTAGATAAATGCAGGAAAGGCTAACAGCTAGCAGGTAGGTAAATGCAGGGTGTATATCACCCTGCTATATAGAAAGGTTACATCATGTCAAAGATAGCACAAATCAGGGAATTGGTATCACGTTATAATTTGGATTCTCAAATTCAATCCGGTATGCCAGGGTACATTATAAACTTTTACACCAAGTCAGGACGCAGGTTATTTGGTGGGAATTCGTCCGAAGCTTTGGCATACCTACGTGGGTATGGTGATGCCTTATACGTAACAAATCCTAGTACACCATTCTATGATGTAAAGGATTTACCAGCAGGTAGATAATAGGTAGATGGTATCCGCAGGGTATGGCATACCGTACCCTGCAAGCTTGAAAGGTAGGTAGATATGGGAAAATCAGTTAGCGCAAAACGCTTGCAAGCTCTGGTAGATGATGGGACGTGGGCATTTGTTTGGATGTGGCAGGATGCTGCAGGGAAGGTTACAAATCAGATACGCCTATCTGGTACGGAATTACTGCGCATAAAATCGGACGTGGTACGGGTACGTGCATATGCACCAAATGTAATGATGGTATTTACAAAGTAGGTAGATAGTATCGGCAGGGTATATGCCAGGATTGTATACCCTGCAATCTTGAAAGGTAGGTTTATCATGTATCGTTGGACGTATTCAGAAAGCCAAGAAATGTATTATGCAACCCGTCATGTAGGCATAGGCGGAAAGCAAATTGATACCCTGAAAGAATGCAAGCGTAGCATACTAGCAGAGGCGAACAAATTCGGACGTGGCTGGGCAATTGGTTATGTCAAGGTATCGGAATATTCCGATGATAACCCTATGGGTGATACGGTAGCTGTTTATAATGTCAAGCGTAAACCAGACGGTACAAAATACCTATCGGTATGCGAGAAAGGCGTAGATATAAACAAAGCTTTGTACCTGCGTCATTTGACGGGCGAGCGTGGGGCATTCTAGCAGGTAGTAGGTAGATGGTAGGTTAGCAGGGTATGCCCAGCGTATACCCTGCGGAAAGGTTAGCAGGTAGGTAGATGGTAGCTGGATTTGATTACGATAGGGTAGATATCGTGCAAGCTCATTACTGGTATTGTACGCATTACCATAATGGCATGATGTCAAGGGAGTATGCCAGGCTATGCAAAATGCAACGATACTATAAACCTGGGCTATACGAAAGTATGCCTACCACGTACGCGGCAGCCTATATCTACAATCAGCTGGAAAGTAAATCCGGATATAGCATAACAGACTGGGCGGTAGATGATAATGGGGATATAGCGTGGGATAACGCAGGGTAATAGAAAGGTTGCAGGGTAGCATATACCCTGCAGCATCTAACACGATACCAGTTACCTATAGCAGGGTAGCAGGTTAGCACAATATACAAATCCAAATCTCAGGGTAAAACCTGCAGCAGGATAGCAGGTAGCAGGGTAATCGATTGTGAGATATCTCACATTTACATCTACCGTATGATGTAGTATCATCTAAGTGTAGGTAGTTAGCAGGGTAGAAATACCCTGCATTCTAGAAAGGTAGTAGGTAGGTAGATGATTCACGTATCAGGAATTGTTCACATAAATCACAACGATAATCCAGGTATCAATTACGATACTTATACACGTAAAGTAGTATCCATCATTCCATTTGAAACCCTCTATGAATGCAAAGGCAGGATAATGAGAGAAGGCATAAAGGTAGATGCTTCTATTCATTCAATAATCTGCAAAGTAATTGCAAATGTCAAGATTACCAAATCCGAAGAAATGCAGATACGCAGCACGATTGATAATGTACGGGCAGCAGGTAGGTAAACACTAGGGTAGTAATCGCAGGGTAGAAATACCCTGCACCATAGAAAGGTAGGTAGGTATGGCAGATTATAACGGCTGGGCGAATAAGGAAACTTGGACGGTACGCAATTGGTTTGTCGATGATATGGCAGAACAAGCTCAGGATAACAACGAGCGTGTAACAGCTGATTATTGCGAAGAATACGTTTCAGAATACTTGGAAAATAGCGTGGGTAAAGTATTCCAGGGTTTCATAGGCGATATCGTCAACAGCTTTATGGGTACGGTAGATTGGCGTGAAATCGCAGACGCTGTAAACGAAGATGTAGAAGGCGAAGACGAAGAAGGCGAAGACGAAGACGCAGAATAGAATCGGCAGGTATAGCAGGGTAGAAATACCCTGCATTCTAGAAAGGTATCAGGTGGTTAGATATGACATACGGTACAGCTGAATACATACGTATCCACGTATGGGAGGAAATGCCAGAGTATACATTTCCAGAGTGTGAGAATGGGCATCCAGGCTGTTCATGCACCAACCTAGCAGGTGGAAAATGTATCGAAGATGCAGAGGCGGAATGCGAC